>Ga0325410_1003180_pt1 | contig 18470 bp, 20 predicted proteins | sample PopdelMetagenome_16_FD_206182 | JGI IMG/M metagenome (GOLD analysis project Ga0325410, IMG submission 206182) | Populus deltoides microbial communities from Bellville, Georgia, United States - Xylem-PdIQD-R3 | ecosystem: Host-associated > Plants > Phyllosphere > Stem > Wood/Secondary xylem... | reverse complement strand
TCAAAAATATATTAAAATAATATTTTTTATTTTTAAAATTATTTTTAACATAATACAAGTTCACGTGTATCTAGGTTTTTATTTATAAGGTTAGGCACACAATCATCAAGTGCATGTATCTGAAATCTTTTTATTAAACTATTTTTTTAGTTCTTTCTTAAGATTTAAATAAAAAATTGTCATAAATAAAGTAATTAAAATTAGATAAAAAATATTACTTTATTGAATACCATTAAGTTTTGCTTTTATTTTCAAATAAGCTTTTAGTATTTTGTTTATAATATTAGCAATTATTTTGTTATTTATTATACATGAAACTAATATGCAAAATGTTTTTAAATATTCAATAAAACTAAAATTTATATTTTGTTATAAGTTTTTAACAAAAATTTTTAAATTAATTATTTTTTTCTTCAATTGCATGCTATATAGACTTGATTTGCAAAAGAAACCAGAGTTTAGGAATTTTTTTGTTTATTTATTTATTTATTTATTTTTTGTTAAAACTTGCCTTTCAAATTATGATAAGTTTTTTTTTTAATTTGAAAAGCAATCATTATAATTAAAAAAATGTTTTTTAAAATAAATTATGTAATAAAGAAATGTAGTTTAGATTGAAGAGATATATTTTTATTTATATTTTAATTCCCTTTAATTTTAATTAAAAAATATACCACTTGGTAAACAAAAATTCGTTTAGCAAAAAAACTATTTTTTAAGAATTTAAATAGTATTCTTCTAAAAACCATAAAGGTATACTTCAAGCCCTTTGGTTTTAATTCCAAAAAAAAAGACTCTATTTGTTCTTGACAGGCCTAAATTAATGTCAGAGAGAGAGAGGATTGAGCCTATTTTGCAGCATCTAACAGCTGAGTGCTGACTATGAGCCCGGTTGACAATTCTTTTTTTTTTAAAAAAAATATTTGTAGATCGATGTTTCTCTAAATTCCAGGGGAAAAAGTGTTTGGTGAATTTTTTTTTTAAAAAATTGAAAGCCATTTGTTTTTTTCATGCAGCAAGAGTATTGAAAATACCTTGCAATCCTTGCCCATAACCCAAATTGGAAATGGGCTGGAATGGAATTCTTCCTTCACCTTCTATCCTCCTTATTGCAATGCGAAGATGTACACTGCTGAGCAAATAAGGGGCGTGGCACCAAGTGTCTGCATGGCCAACCCAACGTGTCAACCAAAGAAACGAACAGGTCTCGGTCTCTCCACAAAAGGGTTGCTTCTATTAACCTCTCTCAGAGTGCAAATTCAAAAAGCCAACTTGAAGATGAAGCATCAATCCTCCATTGCTAATGATGTTATCCACAGATGTGCCCAGTAAATCTCTGTCTATACATGTGTCTTTATAGTTTTTATATGTCCAAATGTCCATGTACATAGATTGCATCATTCTCTTGGTTTGGAACTTGCTGTTAATGAGCTGATGGGCTCAAGAACTTTCAATGTTTGTATATTCCATCATTAGTTAAAACCACCTTAATGTGTTCTATGAAGTTTTTTTGTTATTGTAAAAAAATGATTTCACTCTTCCGTTTACATATTTTATTACTGTGATGCATATTGTTTGGTTAAATTTTGTCCAGAAAATTGGGTGTTTCTGTGGAGAAATTGGTGGAAGAGTTCGAAGCGGGATGGAAGCAGGAAATAGGTGATTATTCAAGGAAATTACTGGAATTTTGTTGCTCAAAGGCACTTACTGTAGAGTGTCCATATATCCAAGAAAAAATCATTGATGGATCATTCAGCCGGTTGACGTTTGATATGATGCTGGCCTGGGAGATGCCCACTTCCCAGGATGAAGAATCTCATATGGTACAGATATTTGCCCTCTGTCCAAATATTTACTGCCAATTCCAATTGATTAGAAGGATTCGTTTCTGGTTTGCAAGGAGGCTCATAGAGTCAATCTGCGCAACATGTTTCACTTTTCCTGCGTGGCTAATGAAGAGCATATCTTCAGTTTTGCATATATTTCTCTGTTGTGATTTTTTTCCTACGTATATATGCTTTTGTGTCATATATATATCAGTTTCAGGCAAATGCAAACTCGATTGTTGGTCACATGAATGTATGGTTTCAAGAACCGTGGTATTCCTCTAGGCAACCAATTCTGCAGTGGTGTAAATTCTTGTACATTCTTTTCCAAGCAAAATATGGGAACTTATTGCATAAGAAGTATCAAAACATTAGTAGAACCATTAATATGTGATTGCCTTGTAAGTTTTAGGATATTAGTAAAAATTTAGGGTCATAGAGATTGGTTATATGCACTACAAATTTTCAAATTCTGTTGTCCTACAGGTTCTTTGTAATCGTTAAATGTCTGGCCAATTTCAAATGGATTGGAACCGTTGGGAGGGATTCTACATTTCAATATCGTTATAAAATCTGCTGTCTCCTTCATTTCCATTTCAGTTTTTATGTTAATTTGTTATTCGGATCACAGGAGCAAGTGGGGAAGGGAAGAGAAGACAGGAAGCTACCAGCAAATGTTCCTGAAGAACAAGATGACATTCCTCTTTTCTACACCGACCTTATGCCGCTTCTTGTAAGAAAGTCTTTTTTGCTAATTTAATGTCGTAGAACAGACATCAATTTGTTTTGATTGTGTTCTGTGACTAGGTTAATGAGGAGCCAAGCATTGGAGAAGATGCATTTGTTTGGCTTGGATCACTGGTTCCGTTAGTTGTGGATGTTGTTAATGGAAGATTTGTATTTGAAACTCTAACAGCACCTACAGGCCACCGGCTCTTTTTTCCTGGTTACAAGAAGTTCTTGCAAGAAATTGACAAGTAATGCATCTGAACTGTACTTCCAAGGAGTCAGTATGCTAATCTATTGATGGAGATTGAGTAAATTAAAAATTATAATGAAGGGATGAAATTAGTTGTAAAAAGCTTGTGTTTTCCTATTGGATAACAGGATGGCATAGAAAACAACTTGGCATGTGATGATTTCACATAGATCTCAACCTGTAATTAATACCTAAACACAGTTAGCCAGTTTTGACCTGGTTGAGGTGCAACATAGCAAACAAATGTAGTGCTGGCCATGCACCATTCTGGCATTAAGCTGAAGGTCTCAGTTTATTTAACAGCTCCAATTTTGGACACGTTTAGTTATTAGAAATCAGGTACCTTGAATGGACAATGACCGTAAAATAGTTCACCGTCTCAATATGGTAACAGCTCCGCTTCAGAACAATGTGCCCCATGTTTTATGTTGCAGGATACTAGTAATGGCCCAAAATAGTACTAGATATAAATATAAGTTTATGGGATGCAATTGCATTTGAAATGCAATTTTTCTGATTTATTGCCTGTGGGTTTCTTCGTCATAAGATGCATAAAGCATTTGCAAAAGCATGCAAAGCCCAAGGGAGTGGAGCTTGCCGATGATGAGTTTATACTGCATGTCGAAGGCACTGCAAGCTCACAGAGAGTAGTGCGGCATGTTGGAGGAACAAGTTGGCCTGGTATACCCTCCTCTCTTTTCATTTTGTGTTTATGATCCGAAGGAATAATAAATAGGCCCTCTAATGATTTTTAGAGGTTTCTTCTTCTATGGTGATCTGACTTCAAAGTTTATTTTTCTAGGTAGGCTTACTCTGACCAATTATGCTGTCTACTTTGAGGCTATGGGAGTGATAACGTATGATGATGCACTTAAGATTGACCTTTCAGAAAACATATCACACACTGTGAAGCCAGCCGCCACTGGTCCATGGGGTGCTCCACTTTTTGACAAGGCCATAATCTACGAGTCTCCTGAATTGTAAGACTTACTATGCCTTTGTAAGACTGTCACGAGTTTTAGTGGCCAAATCACAAACAAGGTCCTAGCTAATGGGCATGAAATTCCTATTGTTAGTTTATTAATGCTGCTGCTTGACGTTGTGCTATTTTTTTTTCTTCTTTTTTGAAAATTGGCAACCTTAAATTTAGATCCCATGTGATATGCATATTAATGATATTGATGCTTGAACTGGTATAGTAGACAGTTTCAGGGTGCATGCCTCACTTACAATTTTAGTATTGCCTGCCTTCATGCATGCCAAAACCTCAAGCTAAAGCATCGTGACAATTATGCTAATCTTGTTGATACATCATTGTCTGTGTTATTATGAATGATTTTTTTTCCTCTGAAATTCTCTAGTTCGGAAGGAATTGTGCTAGAGTTTCCAGAGATGACAAGTTCCACAAGACGTGATCATTGGCTTGCACTCATCAAAGAGGTTATGCTAATGCACCAGTTCTTGTCGAGTTATAATGTGGAATGTCCAATACAAGCATGGGAGATGCATGCAAGAACAATATCTGGAATCATAAGGCTGCATGCAGCTAGAGAATTGCTTAGAATATCGCCCCCTTCTCCAACAAAATTCTTAATATTTGCCTTGTTTGATGAGTTACCCAAGGGAGATTATGTACTAGAACAACTTGCCGAGAGCCTGAAGACAGGTAATAGTGGGCATCCATGCAGCGCTTGCTCGATTCTCAGAACAATGAACATGTCTCAGTCAGTGCTCCCAGGTGTAGAAGTTGAAGCAGTGGGAAAGGAATGTACAAGTGCAAGTGGTCAAGACGACATTCCCTCCTCATTGGAGAGTGCTATTAATCAAGTAAGAGAGGAAGCAAAGGAAGTTGAAATTGCCAAAGCTACTACTGAGGTGTTGAAAGAAGAAGGGATTGGTGAAAGTGCGACGGTTCTGATGGTAAGTTTCCAAATCATCCAAACTTTATTTCCAACACAAACCATGATATGGTAATCTTTCTTTCGCTTCAGTAGAAAGCAAATAAGAAATAACAGATTATTGATTCATCGCATCTCAAAAGTAAACAAAGAAACAATATGTCCACTCATCATGATGTAGCCTGCTGCCATGATTGCTTCGGTGGCTAACAAGGTAGGTGTTGCAGCTAACAAAGGAGAAATTTTCCAGCTTAAAATTTTTTAGTTGATATCTGTTTAAACTTTCAAGGGATATGCAAGGTAGCGTATTTGTGATTTGTAAAATAATTGTCATACATCCAAAATAAAGATCTCATAGGTTCATACTCTGTATCGTAGGAGTTGCTAAAGCCACTGAAAAATGTGGTGCCGTGGTTTCAAGATGTCATTTCATGGAGAAGACCAGCCACCACCCTGACCATGATTGTTGCATCTTTAGTTATCATGTACAAGTAAGTTGTTTTTTCACACTAATCGTCTAAACCATGCGTGAAGAAATCTTTGAGTTATGTATGACTGATGAAGAATATATCTGTATTCGGTAATATAGGGTGTGGGTTGGAAAGGCTATAGCTGCTGGCTTGTTGTGGTTGGTGTTAAAGATGATTCTGGCAAGGTATGGAAGATCTCAAGACAAATGCAACGAGGTAGTAGTGTGCAGTGGTTCAAACCAGAAAACTACAATGGAGAGCATAGTAGCAGCTCAATTTGGTTTGAAAAATGTTCATGAGATGATACAGCTGGCAAATATATCGATATTGAAAATCCAGTCACTTGTACACGCAAAAGCCCGCAAGGTATTTCTTGCACCAATCCATGATTCCACTTTTTTAAAGCAATCTTTACTTGAAAACTTTTTGAGCAAAAGAAACATGTCTTCTCTTCCATCATATAAACTGCACAGAACTTTATGAATAAAAAGGAGTGCCATTTTAACAGATTCCTGAAGTTATAGCCTGGTTTCGTTTCACACAGAATGCTCGTAACTCTTCCCCAAGTAACTAATGGCTCGCAATAGTAATATTGAAAAGTAGTTTCCAGTGTTCTAAGTTTCATGCTCTGTTCACTTCTCAAGGAAAATGAGATTTTCTCACCTTTTGCTATTCTGACAGATGGAAACTAATTGGAAAATGTTTGTTTCTAAATTCCTTAGGCATTACTGGACTGATTTGCATGTCGTGCTAATGTTTCTTGCAAGATCTGTTCTATCGAGCTCCATTACCTTAATTCACATTCTTGGCTCAATGTCTTTTGCATCAATAAAAATTTCTTGTCGTTGTTTGCAGCAAGCTGATATGGTGATGGCAGCAATGACTGTATTGGCAATAATCTTAGCAGTGGTTCCCTTAAAATACATGCTCATAGCCATCACATTACACAGCATCATCATGACATCAAAGCTAGGGAGGCACTTTGGAAATGCACAAGGGAACAGAAGGCTAAAAGAATGGTGGGATTCAATCCCAATTGTCCCCATTCATGTGGTAGAAGACGCTTCTCAATGCCCGTCATAGTTTGTTAGCAGTCTTGGCTTGCTATAAAAGCTGCAGTTATATCTGCTAGAAATGCACCATTGATTTGTGTCTGCTGCTCAAGTTGGCAAACCTCCTATGGCATGATTGAGCATTTCCTCTCTTTTTTCCCCTTTTATCCTTTGGTTGAAGAGTGTATTGCAGCAGTTGACAAACAGAAAATAACATCATCTAATAAGGGTTTGATCGCATAGAACATAGAAGAAAAGTAACATGGCAATGTACTTCATAAATTAATGTTGCACATGTATTTCGGTTTTTGATATGTTTTTCAATTTCTTTTGGCCATCTCCAATAAAAAGAAGCTTGATGGACTTGCTCTCAGATATCATCCATAAGAGTGTTCATGAAAACTTTTGGGGTTACAAAAATATTCCACCCCATTGTTAACCTCCAACGCTCGCCTGAAAGACAGTTTCCATTTTTCTCAAGGACATGGCTTGCATTGTTACATATCCTTGAACCTCTAATGATCTGTACATTTAAAAGTTGGGACCTTTTATTTTCTTCTGAGAAAGTCTATGGATCATGTTTTAGGCCACTTTGGTTTACCCTCAAAAGAGGTTAATTCTGGGGCACAATTTGTGGGAATTTTTAATTTTTTATGGTTAAATTCTACTGAACATGTGAAACCCTGAAAAAATAAAATAAAAATAAAAATATTTCTCATATTGAATAGTTTCACGCTTTTGAGCAGAACGCTCAATCCGACCGTTAGATCAAACTGAAATTTTAGAAAAAAATCTTATAACATATAATTCTACATTTGATTAAAATTTCAGGGCAATCCGAGATCAGAAAGATATTTTAAAAATTGTTAATAGTTAGATAGTAAATAACATAAAATTCACCAATGATAGTTTTGTAAATACTTGATGAGCTGGCAAAGTCCAGTAATTTATTCTCCCTTATTTTAATGCCAGAAATAGAGGTAACAGAGGGATGAAACAGAGGGAGAGAAAAGGAGGGGAAAATGCATGAAAAAAAATTACCTTGAGAGAGAGTAAAAATTGTGTAGAATCAATGATTTAAAAAGTGTAAATCACCAAATCACTTCCTCAAGCAAGGATTTAAGAAGAAAACTAAGTGAGGGAGAAGGGTGAGAAAGGAGTCGTAAGTCATGGCAAAGAAGAAAAATTAAAGGGGAGGAAAAACATCACCAGGTTAGCTTTCGAAGTTCATTTTAGTGTTGGGTAATGAGTTCTAAGTTGTTTAAACAAGTTTGGGTGAAAAGAAATAAATTAATGCTTTGTTCTTAGATTTCTTGAATTAGGGTTCTTAGAAGAGAATTTAGGGGAAAATATGAAATTGTTTAAATTGATACATTTTGTTAGGATGGGTTGATAATGATGCAAAATAATGAAGGATGGAAGATTAAAAAAAAAACAATATTGGTTACATTTGAAATAAAAGAGGAGGAGCATGGAATGTACTAAATATATATATAGCATATGCCAAAAAAAAAATCCTAATTTTTCAAACTTGCCAAAACCACTTGAATAAGAATGTCTTCTCAACCACGAGAACTCATTACCGAGCCACACTTTAAAAAGTTCTTGTGTTAAAATTGCAATTCAACTCGTAAAATCGTACGATTTTATGAGTCAATATAGGCTAAACGTGCTAAATCGTTCATAAAACTCGAAAATGGGTAAAATTGGGTAAAATCGTTAAAATTGGGTGAAATCGCGCAAAAACACGATTTCACACCCGATTTTACTCGTTCGATAGAAAACAACAATTGTGCGCCACTGTTCCCTCCAGCTCCAGGTGTCAAGCGCGTATTGGCCTTTTAGCTATTACATAGTACACATTACACATAGTCACACACAGAACAAACAATTAACATGTTCTTTCTTTAATCTTCATCTTTCTTTATCGACTTTCACATAACACAGCAGAGGAAAAAAATCAAAATACCTAAGTCAACAACAACTTTCTTCATCCTTATTCTCCTTCTCTCAGCCGTCCAAGTTCCAACAATCAACCACTGGTCCACCACCAACAACCCTCTTTCTCACCAGCCACCGTGAGATCCAAATTTCAGACAACGATAACGGCGGCTCTCCAGTGATCCAGTCTCCACCAGCCATCGTAAGTTATTCTATTTATCTTTTTTCACCTTCTACAAATAGCATCATGATTTAGAGTCTAGAGTAATTTATTTGTAAAATTGCAGACATGTCTATGTCCCCTGTGTCATGGGTCTCTCACCGAATCCTAGTCATGGTGAATTTGCAGAGAACTGTGAATTTTACAATTTACACAACTGTTTGAATTTTTATTTTTTGATGGGCTAGGTTTCGATAACAAAAAAACAAGTATGTGAATTTGATGGGTTAGGTTTCGAAAACAAGTCTGTGAATTTTTTTATAATAGTGTTTGCTAACTGTTTGTGAATGCTTGAGTTGAGTACGTTTGACTGTTGTTTAGCAGTGTTTTGTTTTGTTAAATTTGTCTGTGAATTTGTTTTGATAACAGTGTTTCGGACTTTCGATAACAAAAAATGTTTTGATTTTAAATGTTATATAAATGGCAAAAACAAGTCTGTGTATTTGTTTGTAGGGTTTTGGTTCACAGTAGATAACTAGAGAGGAAAACACTTTGACAGAATGGTTTGACAGAAAACTGGGTTCTGATTTTGAAAATGGTTTACTTGTTTATTTTTTAGAGTTTATGGGACAGAGAGGAAAACACTACAAACAACAAATAAATCATTTGGAGAAAAACGTAAGTCATGAGTTATAATGTTATATTCTGTCATTCTGTGTTTTGGATTCAGTGTTTTGGTTACTAATTTTAATTAGTTTTTGAATTCAGTATTATGGTAATTTTTTTTTGATAGCTGGATGTTTAATATCTAAAATGTTTCTGAATTCAGTATTAGTTTTTTTGATAACTGAATGTTTAGTATCAAAATCAATTACAATCATAAAATGTTTGGATTAATTACAGGGTTGATTTGAGTTGATAATTGAATTGTTAAACTTATGGCATCTAGAAAAAAATGCTTCTAGTAATAGGCTTGATGTGGGATGGCAACATGGTATTGATGTTGATAAGAATTCTAGAAAAGTTCTGTGCAAGTATTGTCAAAAAATTATTAGTGGAGGTATTTTTCGTTTCAAACAGCATTCGACTTGCACTCGTAAGGATGTTGAGCCATGTCAACAAGTACCAGAAAATGTTAAGTAGATGATTTTGGGTATTTTAGTAAAAAAAATCTAGAAGCAAATGAAAAGAAAAGAAAGGCTCATCAATATAGTGGAGATGATGATGATGATGATGATGAAATAAAAGAAATTAGCTCCAAGGACAAAAGAAAGAGAGTAGCTAATGGGAGTGGAAGTACACAAACAACTCTAAATCAATTGCTAAAAAAAGATATTAGAGAAGAAACATGTCGACAAATTGCTAGGTTTTTCTACACTAGTGCAATTCCATTTAATTGTGTAAAAACCCCTGAGTTTATTAAGGCACTTGAAATGGTTGCAAAGCATGGGCTAGGCAAGGTTGTTAAAATCGTGATTTTGACATGGTATGGAAAGTACTAAACAAACTTGGATCGTAAAAACGGATCGTAAAATGGTAAGTAATTTTAAAATACATCAAAAAAATTCATGCTTTAAATAAAAAAGGTTTTGACAATACTTGCATTGAACTTTTCTAGAATTCTTATCAATATCTATACCATGTTGCCATCCCATATCAAGTCTATTACCAGAAGAATTTTTTCTAGATGCTATAAGTTCAAGTGTTCAACAATTCAAGAATCAACTCAAATCAGCCCTGTAATCAATCAAAACATTTTATGATTGTAATTAATGTTTTGTTATACATAACAATTCACAAAATTAATTCAGTCCTATATTACTGAAATGGCATTCAATTCAATCAAATTCAACAATTTTTAGTTCAATTTTCATCCCATTAATTCAGTCCAATTAATCCAGTCCTATAATACTGAAATGGCATTAAATTCAGTCCAATTCAACATTTTTCAGTCTAATTTTCACCCCATTAATTTAATTCAATCCAATTAATTCAGTCTTATAATACTGAAATGGCATTCAATTTAGTCCAATTCAACAGTTTTCAGTTTAATTTTCACCCGAGTAATATTTAATCCAATTCAGTCAAGATATATAGTATATACTGTGGCATTCAATTCAATAATTTTCTCACCTGGTCAATTCCATTCAATTCCACATTATAGATATACAAGTTACAGGACCGGGCAAAATGAATTACAGGGTAACAGACTAACTGATGACCGAACAATTAACATTTAACATGGCAAAATACAAATCTATTACAGGGGCAAAATCTACTACTGCAGTGATGATGATGAAGGCAAAATGAACTTACGGTGTCGCCTGCTGCTGTTGAAGATGATGATGATGAGCTGAACGGCTGCTAGTGAAGAGGCCCGATGTCGCCTGCTGCTATTGAAGATGAGAAAGAAAAGAGATCATTGCTGGCGTGCCACTGTTAATGAAGATTACAGAGGAAGCCCAGAGCCGTGAGCTGTTGAGGAGATCGTCGTCGGCTCGTCGCTGTTAAAATCATGATAAACAGAAAAGGAAGCCGCAACCGTGAGCACTGAGGAAAGAGAAGGAGTGAAGACTGGAGTCACTGGATCGTGAGCACTGTCACTGACCACTTTTGTGGAGGATGGAGATCGTTGTCGCCGCTTTTGTGGTTGCCGATTAGGGATTTGTTCGGTTGGAAAGAGTATTTTGTGCGTTGTGATTTGTGAAGATTGAAGACAGTGAATTGATTCCCTGAAGTGAAGAGAGTCACGTGAGTCCGTGACTGTGCAAAAAACATCCAATAGGCGCCTGACAACTGGACATGAGGGGGAATTTTGTTTCAACACCTCATTTTGGCACAATCGCAAAATCGATCCTGAAATCGTGATTTTGCGCGATTTCATCCGATTTTTACGATTTCAACCCGATTTTACCCATTTTTGATTTTTTCAAGCGATTCAACACTTAAAGCATGTTTTGACTCGTAAAATCGTATGATTTTACAAGTCAAAACGCGATTTTAACAACCTTGGGGCCAGGTTTCAAGCCTCCATCCTACCATGATATTAGAGAGAAGTATTTAAAGCAAGAAGTGGATCAAACAATGAAATTGCTTGAGGAGTACAAGTTAGAATGAAAAAAAACAGGTTGTTTAATAATGTCTGATGGATGGACAGATAAAAAAAGACGTTTTATTTGTAACTTTCTGGTTAATAGCCCTAAAGGGACAGTTTTTTTATCATCGGTGGATACTTCTAATATGTCCAAGACTGTTGATAAGGTATTTGAGATGTTAGATGCCATTGTGAAGAGGATTGGGGAGGAAAATGTTGTCCAAGTAGTCACCGATAATGCTGCAAATTATAAGGCAGCGGGATAATTATTGATGGAAAAAGGAAAGAGTTTGTTTTGGACACCATGTGTTGCCCATTGTATTGACTTGATATTAGAAGATTTTGAGAAGTTAGAGGTTCATCAAGTAACTATTGCTAAGGGGAGGAGAATCACCTCATATATTTATTCAAGAACCATTCTTATTTCCATGCTAAGGCACTTTACGAAAGAAAAGGATTTGATTATGCCTGCTGCCACTCGGTTCGCTACTGTATATTTGACTCTAGGATGTTTGAATGATCATAAAATGCAGCTGATGACTATGTTTACTTCCAAACAGTGGAGTTCATGTAGGTTTGCAAGAATAGAAGAAGGGAAACGAATTCAAAATTGTGTTTTGGACAGCAGGTTTTGGCATGATGTCACTATATGTATTAAGGCAGTGTATCCTCTAATTAAAGTTCTTTGATTAGTTGATTCAGATGAGAAACCAGCTATGAGTTTTATATATAAAGCAATGGACGAAGCAAAAGAGAAGATACAAGTGAATTTTGGTTTTGTGAAAAAAAAAGTATATATCTTGCTAATTTTTATTTCAAATGTTGTCATCTATTAATATGAATATTTTCCAATTGTGATATTCCTAGATTGTAATGATATTCTTATTGTTTATACACACACACACACACACACACACACACACCCACCCACCTATATTGAATATTGTTGATGCAAGATGGGAACTTCAACTCCATAGATCCTTACAAGCAGCAGCTTATTATTTGAATCCTCATTATCATTATAATCTCAATTTTAAGGTTAATGCCAACATTAAAATGGGATTATATCAATGCTTAGAAAGGATGGTGCATAATGCAAGTGAAAGGTGCAAAATTGACTTATAATTTGAATCATTAAAGGATGCAAAAGGGTTGTTTGGCATTAACGCTTCCAAGACAGCAAGAGATAAAAAAAACTCCAGCTTAATGGTGGGATTCTTATGGGGATGAATGTCCAGAATTACAAAGATTTGCAATCCAAGTTCTAAGTTTGACTTATACTTCATCTGGATGTGAGCGTAATTGGAGTGCATTTGAAATGGTGAGTTTTTTTATTTTTTTATTTTAAATGTTGAAATATTTGATAAAAATCTTATAAATTTGAATTGTTTATTTAGGTTCATACAAAATGAAGAAATCGTTTGCACCAGAAAAAAAATAAATGACTTGGTATTTGTAATGTGCAATTTGAAATTGAATGATAACCAAATCAAAAAGCAAGCTGATGATTTTGGTATAGAAAATGATTTTTCATCTGATAATGATTGGATAACCGAGGGAGAAAAACATTCAAACTTTGATTTGCTTGGTGCTATTGACAGTGCAACACGAAGATAAAATGGTAATGAACATGAAAGTGATGAAGAAGAAATTCCTAATGATGCTGAAATTGAGAGTCATGGTACTAAAGATGATTTGGAGATTCAAATTGATGATATTGGTGTTGGTACTAGTAGTAGCATTAATGTTTATAATATTGGTGTTGGTACTAGTAGTGACATTAATAATCCTCTTAATGCTAATGATATTGATGAATGCCTGAGGAATAATGAGGAAGATGAAGGCAATGAAGCTGGTTTTAGTTTACATAACACACCAGCAGATTGTTTGTTTTAAGTTTATTAATTATTAGCTAATGAAAAGTTATTTAAATTATGTATGAATTTTTATTTAAAGGCTTGAACCATGTATGAATTTTTATTTGAAGCATAAATTTTTTTATGTATTTTAAAATTCCTTACAATTTTACGATCCGATTTTACGATCCGATTTTGTTTTGTATTTTTCATGCCATGTTAAAATCACGATTTTAACAACCTTGTTAAGAACGACTATTGAAAAACCACTCGCAATTTCTGAATTGCCAGAACTAAATCTACACTGCTAATACATCTTCAATTCGATTGACCTCGGTAGATCACTGAATCATCAATCATCAAGTAATGGTGTCTATGACTAAGAACGCCTGATTGGGATTGTAATAATACTTTAAAGTGTATTTTGCTTAAAAATACATTAAAATAAAATTTTTTTATTTCTTTAAAATTATTTTCAACATTAACACATAAAAATAAATCTAAATTTTTAAAAACACAATACAAACACACCCTAAACTTTAAGCCTCTGTTTAAGTGACACAGAATTTGCCGGTTTGCATCCATACATTTCCCTTATGGCATGAAGGCAAGAAACGGTTCATGGGGAATCGCAGAGATGCATTAAAGTAAAAGGAGAAGTAAAAGTTACCGAAGCCATATAATATAGCTGAGTGGTCAAATCATAACCTTCATCTTGTCAAGCGACTGGTACCATGGTACAGTAACTGCAAGTCCCCTGGTGATGGTTAAGTGAGTATTTGAAAAGGTAAGTTAATTCATGTTTTTAAAAATTTTAAATTTTTTTTTAAATTAATTTTTTATACATTTTAGATCATTTTAATATGCTGATCTCAAAAATAATTTTTAAAAATAAAAAAATATCATTTTAATACATTTTAAAACAAAAAGCACTTTAAAAAACAGCCGCAACCACACTCTCCAGCATTAAAACATCAATTTTCATCAGCCACGTGACCGGGGAAACGGGAGAATACGAGTCAAACCGCAGATAACTGAAGAATAGTTTCAGAGGAGTTCAGTCATAATTTCTAGGGATCAATCCTGCAGGCCAGCCTCAACTAAAACTGACACAACTAATATATACAGTCTTACGTTGTAATAGTTCTGCAATCTGGATATTTTCAACTTCAATCTCCTTGCATACCAATCACTGGAACTCCAATTGAAGTCAAAACACACTATGGTACTTGATTGTCGTCAATTTCCTCTTGCCTTCTCAAGATCAGGAAGATCTGCAAGTAATGTCCAAAACAGTTAGGTATCACAACCATGTCAGATGAAATGGAAAAACTTTTAAAGGTAAAGTCGCACAGGCACGAAAGCACTTTATTTGATTCGCATAATCATAACTTGACACTTCCTTGAAATGATATGGACCGTATAATAATGAAATAATTATAGCAAGTTTCATGTCTTCATTGTTTTGGAATCAAAAGGCTAAAATTTTCCATGTGGACTGAAAGCCAGAAAGCATTCTTTTCATGACAATCAATGATAATGCATATATAGATGATAAAAGTGAGTGTACAACACTGTTGCAGAACCCTATCTATGCATGTAAAGCACACACATAGGCTACTAAGTATTAACTTTGATGACAGTTCATAAAAGCAATCAAGGTCTAACTTACAAAGCATTCCATCATCATCACTGCTCTCATCATCTTCTCCATGCTGCAAAAGAACAGGTGTTGAATAATCAATCACGGACATGAAGCACTAGTAAAAACATTCTTTATATTAACAAATAACCACACAGAAAAATAAAAAAAAATTACCGCAGCAATATTGTCATCAGAGGCATCAGCTGCATGGGACAAAGGAAATTTGATCAAATTCAATCAGAAACTTAAGCTGTAATTTCTTGCATACTGAACAATATATTCTCGTGTAATTTAATAGAGATCATAAAGCAACATAGCATGCAAACAAAGACAATGCATATTCATATTTATGTAATTGGTATTATATATCACCAGAGCTATAGTACTTTCAGGAAAGCTTTCTATAATAACTAACCACCATGCAAATTATGCAATGAATAAAGAGTAATACGGAAAAATTCATGCATCCCACATTACAAAGGATTGTGTTGGGATTCAATAATGGTTGAAAGATTGAGCCTTTATTTCCATCGAAGAACACAGGCATTTACAAAACTCAAAAGCATCACCATCATGGTTTGCTCTTAAATTTCCAGCATTGTTCAGTCATTCCAGGCCACACAGACTCATAGCGTGTGAAAAATCAAGACTTAAGAACACGTTGAATAGTGTAAGCTAACTGATTTTTCTATAAATATCAGAATTACGCATTCTGCATTCATTGTGAGAGATAATGAATGCCAACCATACAATAGCAATATTGACATACATGGTTGATGCAACTCACTGGGTGGAAGCAGTCAAAACAACTATTTAAGAGTCTTTTAGCATACAATTCTTCTTCAAGCTAAGAAGATAATATCTAAATTTCCTATATGCCTAAGTTTAGGATAGCTGAAATAACAAAAGTTTCCACACTACTAGAACCTCATTTATGTGCACTCCCATTTTATAATGATGTTAGAACAATATCTTGCTTTATCAATAAATAAATAAAAAGGCCTGAAACAGGACTCGAGAGAAAAACACTCACTGCTATTCAAGGGAAAACAGGACCACATATAAATTACACAAGAGGCGATAATTTTACAGTGCAACACAGTACGCAGGAAAATCCAGCTTGTGTTAGAAATCTTGATATTAAACAACCCAAGTTAAATGTATTAAACCATCACTTGACAGGACTTTGGGCCAGGATTCAAATATCATAAAGTTCAATTAATAATATATACCCTAACTCAGGGCAGAATCATGATGTGTTTCAAAAATTGGACCAGGAGCAGAACTTTGAGGCCTCATATCATAATACAAAGAACAGGTTGGAAGAACTTACAAGCTGACTCATTGTCATCCTCATCACACCACTTGTTCCAATCCACCTTAATGTAAGGAGCAGGTTTCTCTTCAGATTTTAACAGCCTTTTCCACCAACCTTTCTCTTCTTTCTGGATTGAGCATATAATGTTCCTCAACCCAGCCTTAGTTTTACAACCCTGCATAGCATCATAGAATTGAAGCATGAGACTTAAAATGTTTCAAAAGTTTGCGATAAAAAACAACAACAGAGAAAATTGCTAGGCATTTCGCATTTAAACATTGATATTACAAATACTACATATTGGAATGTCATCTACACAAACTGCTCAGTTATGTGGCACCAAGTTTCTTTAACTTGAGAGGGTCAGTCAAACAAAGAAAAAGTAAGAGGAGAAAATTCTAAACATTGGATATTATATGGTACGTCAAAACCTTTGAGTAACAGATCATAATTGCATGAAAAAGCTGGATCAGAGAAAAAAATTTTAAGATACAAAAGTTTTCTAATAATTGATGCTTATGAACACTCAGCAATAATTCTACAAAATATTCCTTCTGATGTCCTTAAAGATGTGATGTACATAATAGACTAAAGAATATCTCTGCAAGTAGAAGATGTAACCTGTCCTGCGTAGAAATGCTTCATCAGGGTGAACTGGAAGCCTGGCTTCATGTGAAATCGTTCATCACAATACAACTAGAAGACTGACTGGCTCCATCCTAACTCGTCAACAGTTGATCATTATCTTGTAAGATAACCACCAACATACAGATAGAGAGGGGGGGGGGGGTCATCTTTTTTTTTTTTTAGAAAGGCATTACTTGGCATTGAGCTAGCATCAGCAATTTTTTCATAATTTAAGTTCTATCCTTTTGGTTCCTATTTGAGGGGGAGGAGGGGCACAGAAAAATAAAGGCAAAGGCATTGCGTAGGCCATAGCTCTAGAGCTAGTGGCAACAAAAACAGGTGCCAGAGACAATGATGGCTGACGTGCTGGAACAAAACACTAATCAACACAGAAATTGTGAAGGGAGAGGTGATAAAGCGGAAGCGATAATGACAGATAGAAAGGAGAAAAGCACTTTGTACAATCTAAGGGAAGCGGTAGTGACGGTTACATAGATCGATGTTGGATATCCTGACAACTATTCAGACTTACTTAATCTATTAATTTTTCCCATCCAAAAGGATTAGAGCATGAAGCACAACATACATGAGTTATTTTCTCGAAACTCAGCCTGATTTTTCACACAAAAATGCATGACATGAAGATGCATTAACAAGTGTGGCCAAAAGGTATGCAGCAATTCCCCGCTTAGCTTCAAATCTACCAAAATCAAGTCTTTTTTTCCTTCTTGAAACCAGTAAAACCAGCATGCAGAAATTGTTCAGAAACCATAAAGCTAAACTGACATTAGCCCCTCAAACAAAAGGACCGAAGAACCCATGATTAAAACCCTTCTAATGAAACAAAATGGCTGCAACCCGTGAACTATACAACTGTGCACTTTCCAAGAAAATGACAATAACCCACAAAATATTTCACAACTCCATACCAAAAGAGTGAAAATGCAAAGAGGAAATAAATAATAAAGCACTAACCTCGGGAACAACGTTTCCAAAGAGTTCCAAGCTGAAATCAAACGATTCACCTTGAACCCCAACAGCAGAGAAGCTAAATAACCCTTCACCTTCACATTTCACTGATATGTCTCTAGCATCAGGTAATGCAATTGTCAAGTAAACCTTGTCTGATCTTTGAGCCCATAGAACCTCTGGGTGCCGACTGCACATACAAAACACCAAAGAAAAAAAAATTCACAGTGTTCAAAAAAAATGCTGAGATAAAGAGAAAGGGAGGACAAGAGAAGTGACCTGACCTCATTGATCCCATGGAGGGTCACTCAGTTATGGCAGAAACGCGGGGTTGTTTGGGGAAATGGGGAGATGGCAGTTGCCAACACTAAAACCTTATGAAGAAGTATACTACTGTCTTTGCTTGCTGTTGTTGGTTTTAGTTTGAAGAAACAAATAAGTCCCTATAGTCTCGAAAAATTAATTTTAATAATTGTTAATAAATTAGTCCCTCTGTTTACTTTTCGTTGGTGAGACGTTGAGCTGGCCTGGCCCAGCCCTATTTTGTCCGTTAATTCTTGTTCCTGACTTGACGATCAAGGGATTAATTAATAATTTTTATGACTAAAGGAGCTAAAAGATTTGTTTTATAAGAG
>Ga0325410_1003177_pt1 | contig 18477 bp, 12 predicted proteins | sample PopdelMetagenome_16_FD_206182 | JGI IMG/M metagenome (GOLD analysis project Ga0325410, IMG submission 206182) | Populus deltoides microbial communities from Bellville, Georgia, United States - Xylem-PdIQD-R3 | ecosystem: Host-associated > Plants > Phyllosphere > Stem > Wood/Secondary xylem... | reverse complement strand
CAGTGAGGTAAAATGCTAAATCTTTTGGACCCTAGTTTTCAGGAGTCTCCCTGACATTTTGATATCCCAATAGTGTTATTTCATGCATGGGACCTGTGAAAAAAAAAAAAAAACCGAAAAAAGAAGGGAATTTTGAGATTTTTTATGCCACCTTGGATAGTGGTTGTCTAATCGTTAACTGGCAAATTATGTTGTCTTTTAGCTTAGAATGCTTAGGACTAAGGGATTAAATCAAAACTTCTGTTTGGAATTAATTAAATGCTTACGCAAATGATATTGGGGATCACATTCCCATTCAGTTGGCATCTGTTGCTCTTGGAATTTTTTTTGTGATTGTTTCTGAAATGGAGGACGTCACCGATTCTTTTGAGAGATTCATTTCTTCCTGTTTTCTACGGGAAAGGCAGTTATTTTATTAGCCTTTTCTTTTCTTTTCGAATGACTAGTAGAACTATAATATAAGACGCTCATACGAGCTCTTCAGTGCATTTAAACAGGCCAAAATTCAGTTTGGTCCTTTAAATGTAAAATTGTTTACTTGCATTCTTAGTTAATCAAACTGGAAAAAACAAGTGGAAATTCCTAATAGTAAAGTTGTATCAACAAATAATAGTCATAACAAGTTATTTGGCTCTTGATTTGTTATGTGTTAGATATATTTTTTTCTACAAAAAAATATTGCATACACGGTTTTTTTTTAATGCTTTTTGTAGTTAAAAGAATTCCAAGTGAAAATAAAAAAATTATGGATATATGTAATTAAATAAATGGAGAATTGTGTTAATAAATAAAAAGTCATAAACAATAACTTAAAATAAAACTTGAAAAAACAAGAGACAAATGTAGATAAACATATATAATCTTGCAAGATAGAGTATTTACTTGGTTGTGTTTGCTAAATTTATTCATTAAAATAATTTTTTATTCAATCAAATGATAATAAAAATAAAAATACATATTAAATTGATTAAATAAAATAAAAAAATACTATGCAAGACTGTACAAATTAAAAAAGTGCAATTATACAAAAAAATAAAATTTAAGGACCAAATTGAAAAAAAATTAAACAATAGATCCATAATAAAATGTGAGAATGAACAGTGTGGTGTATACACAGTAAAAACGCCATGTTTTTTTAATTTTTAGTAATATTTCTTGTATTTCATCCAAATTTGAATACACCATAACAAAATTATAATATAAATTTACTAATTGAAGTATTAAATAAAATTGTTAGTTTAAAAATAGTAAGTGTGAAACAAGGGTATCCTTAAGCTGGCTTTTATGTTTGTCAAGATTTAGAGACTGTTTGGTATTGTGATAGTTTCTGGTTTTTACTCAACTATAGAGAAAAAATTGTTTGGTTAGTCAAATAGTTTCTGGCTTTTGCACTATACTCACATATAATTGCGTTTTAAATCTTAGTTTTGTAAAAGCTAAAATAGTATGCTTTTCATTCAAGAAAACCTGCTTTTTATTTATTTTGCATACAAATATTCATCTTACAACAATTTCAACCAAACATATTTTTTTAAAACCTATTTTTTTAAAACCATAACTAAAAATGTTTTTCTTAAATCTATTTTTTAAACTGCAACTACAAAAACTATTACAATACCAAACACATATTAAATCTACCATTTTAAAGGTTAGGTTAGTTATAGATCATATCTAATGGACTACAATGGTCAAACTTTCACCAACAACTCATGTGTGATTACTAAAATGGTAGGAAAAAAGTATTAAAAAGTCACATATAATACTCATATAAATAGTTTATACTCATCATTCTAAGACAAAAAATTAATGAGATATAGATGCAAATAACCCTGCTCTCTCTCTCTCTCTATATAAATATATATATATAATCACAACTTTAGATATACAAAATTATGAGATAATAGTTTAGCACTCAAGAAGATACATAATTGAATAAAGTGTAAAAAATGCCAAAGTTAAACACTTTTAATTCAATCTCAACATGCTATGCAAAATGCAAGGCTAAATTATCAATATATACTTGGAATACTCAGTCAAGTATAGAAAATAATCAAAATGTTATTATCCAGGCCAAATAAATGATTTTGATAGAAAATTGGACTCATAATAACTAAACATGTTTTTTTTTTTTTTTTACCTATAAAGAATACAACAAACACCTAAAAACTAAATTTACAATCCGAATTGTAAAACTAAGATGATAACCATAGCTTCTAATATGTAACTCCAAACCATGAATGGTTAGATAACTTGGAAAAATCATATTATGAACATTAAAACCTCATATGATAAGTAAAATTTACCATGCAACAAAGAAACAAAAATTTAATTTCATAGTTGGTCCAAAGATTGGTAGTAGATAGCATTTAAAATTCCACACATATTTTCCTTGCTAACCCAAACTCAACTAACCTAATATCTTTGGGATGATTTGATGACACTTCTATTTTATGATCCCTTGGTTAGAAAAGACTAGTCCATGAATCATATGTACTATCATTACTAAAATAAGGGGACAAATCACCCACATTAAAAGTGTTTGAAATCTCTAAGTATGATTGACTCAATCTTGTATGCATTTTTACCAATCTACTTTATAACCTTAAATGGACGATCAAGATCTTATCAAACTTATATTATAAAAACATCTTCTGGAGAAGGTTAAACCCATGCTATGCTAGATCATGATGTTTGTTAGCTTGATATTTTTTATTTTGCATTTCAATCTTTTTTCGAAGTTGTTCATGCAACTTATTTATAATTGCTAACTCTTTCATCATCATGCCTACTGAAATTTTGACCTGTAGGAAGAGGAACCAAATCCAAACAACACCCCCCGGTCCTTCATGTTTAGTCTTTATATCTCTAAAAGTGTAATTTCTTCTAATCTATCCTTTATTTTATTAACAAAGAGGAAGTAGAAAAATATATTATATAAATACAATTTCTTTACATATTAGTACGAGTTTAAGGAATTACATGCTTTTTTAAGAGACCAATTTCTTCGTTCTTTTTGCACATTTTCGGTTGTTTAGAAGGGGCTGGAATTTGGTATTTAATGTGCAACAAACAACACTAAAAAACCAGTTCATTTTGTAGTAAAAACTTTGTCCATTTTTCCGTAAAAATATTTGGTCATGATATTGTTTTCTTGAATAAAAATGAAAAAGAAAAGAAAAGGATGAAATAGAGATTCACTTTTTTACATGTCAATTCTTGAATTGGTACTTGTCCTTTGAGACAACTTAATGAATTATAACGTGATGTGAAGGATGTCTTCCTTTTTCAGTATGGAAGACCTGTTCTCAAAGACATTTCTTCTATGTAAATTCTTTTAGTGCATAATTGTTCTAAATCCATGATTAGTCTATAAGAATGTGAAATAAAAAACAATATGATATGTTCTAACTGGCTTCAATGTTTTAAGTAATTTTGTTTGGATTTAAGTGTTTAAGTTATTTTTATGTTAATAAATATGAGATTGTGTGTTTATTCACTTTAGCATATTGCTTGTATAAATATACTTAGAGCTGAAAATGTTGATATGTGATACATGTGTGTTTCAAAATTGGATGCTCTCATTATAGAATGTGGTTTAATTGTGGAAATAAACTGTATAAACAAGAAGACTATAAAGGATAATGCTAATATGATGTATGATACTTCTAAAATTGAATTTTATGGATTGTAAAGTTGGGAAATTATGACCTACAAAATGGGTTGTAAATTCTATATTAATTTATTCTCATTGATCCTATTGTAATTATATAAAATGTCTTCTTAGCATGGTAGTACTTCAAATAGTAATCTTTTAATGACCCAATCATCTCAACCATTAATTTCTACGTTAGAAGGTATAAGAGGAAAAATAGATATGACATTGTGTTATTGTAGAGAAGCTCTTGAACTAAGTGTGGGATGTAAAAAAATAAAATTAGTATGCTTATTGTGGTAAAGTTTTTGCGAGTGATGTAATTAATTGATTCAAGAAACATCTAGATGAAACTAAAAGAGAAGTAGAACAATGCCACAAATGTCCTCTAAATGTTTGTCATTGAATACTTTTTAAACTTTAGGGGAATTTTGAGATGAAAAAAAGACCTAGAGAAATGGAAGCAGATTTCAATCCATATAATGCACGATAGATAGAGTATGAAGAGAGGATGGTTACACAATTAGAAGATGATGATATTTATAATAAGAATGATATTGCTAATACTGATGCTAATGATAAAAAAAAGATGCTACCACCAAACAATGTTAGAAAAAGAAAACAATTGAGTACAAGTTCTGAAAAATAGAAAGAAGTTGCAACAATAAAGACATGTTTCATGTCGAGAAAAATTCATGATGATCAAAAGTCTCTCCAAAGTTGCTGGCAGAACAGAGCAGCAGTTGAACAATGTGATCTTGTTATAGCAAAATGGATGATTGATGCAAGTATATCATTTAATGTTATTAACTTTGTGTGTTACTAGCATGCTATAGATGTTGTAAGAATTAGTAGATATTTCTATGCAAATTAAAAAAATAACCATGAAAAAGAATGAATTTTGACATCATATTTCAATTTGTTTTTTTAATAAATTAGGTAGGTGTTTGAATTTCTCACTTGATAATATTTTCATTAGTTTGTATGGACATATGTTCTAGAAAGATACATGAGAAGAAATTAAACTTGTCGGAACATATTGGAGACTAGATTGGAAATATAAGGACATGTTAAGCTAATTTCTCTAAAAGAATCGCTAAACTTCTATTGATAAATTGTGTTTGATAAGTTGAGGATGGAAGTAGTATCGGATTGAAGATGAGTTCCAAATTTCCTCTAAAGTGTATGTTAAAAATGACTTATGAGATTGAAATCTTGATATGAAGTGATTGTTTTATGGATGCCATAAAGTTTAACAATCTTCTTGAAGTATAATTCAACATACTAGCATTAACACATTCATCAGATCAAGATCCAAGCTCTTTCTTTCTTTGTATTTTTTTTAATATTCAAGTTTTATTTCAGGTTATATTATCATTAATCTCTTGTTTATGCTTATCATTTTCTTTGTTATACTTAGTTAATTTATATCATAGCTATGTTCTTATCTTGTTTATTTATGTTTTTATTTTTAATTATATTTAGTTAAGTTTATTTTTGCCAAGGTGAAAAGATTACACTAATGATGTAAGAATAAGTATAATAAAAACTCAACATTGAATTTAATGTTTAAATTCAAGAAAGTTTTCTATTAGCATATATTATAATTGTTATCTTAATCAATCTCAATACCCTTCTTGTTAAGTGGCGAGTCTTAATTTGTGGTGTATAATCGTTGGCACAACAAATACTTGATTATTTCATAGCCTACCGCATAGGAATCCGACACTTGTGTTATGAAAAGATGTTGATTTGTTGTTGTCATAAGTTAGCACCATGAATACTTGACAACATTTACAAATGTTGGGGTTATTCAAAGAAGGTAATTAAAGATAATTAATATGATTATGTTAATAACTTAAAATGAATCATTAATAATAAATAATCTGATTGGAACCTCCTTTATGTGTGGCTTCCATTTGAGCAATAAAAAGAGTTTGGATTATACTAATTTCAAATATCATTAGTGGATCCTCTAACTTTGACAATTGTTTTATCTCTGTAAATTTTTATATAATATCACATCTTTTAGATCTCTTTAACTATGTTTCTTTTATTATTAATGGTTTTGTATCTTAACCTCTATATGGATCAACCTCGGTATTGCTGGATTATTTATTACTTTGACACCCTTGCACTTGAAAAAAAACATTAATTATTTGATTGTGTTAAGTTTTTGGTGTTATTCCTGGAAAGGTAAGTTAGTCTACAAACTATAAATTTTATTCTTGTTTTTCTTTTCATTTTTATTTTTTTATTTATTTTCCTGCACTTGCATGGAAGTTTGGTTGTGCACATTAGGTTATATATTTTTAGTAAGTCTTCATCTTCTTTAGAAAACATGGTAAAAAAAAATTAACTAATCAATTCACAACGATAATAACCATCTTAGAACACTTAGAGACCATATGAATCCAACAAGAACAGGTGCACCATCATGTATAGTTTTTTCTCCTGATGCATCCCACTTCAATTTTAAGTCATGTATCATTCAACTTTTACCAAACTTCCATGACTTAGATTTAGAAAACTAGTACTTGTATTTGAGGGAATTTTAAAAGGTTTGTAACATTTAAAATGACTTAAATTGTAGTATGAACACCATTAGACTAAAGCTTTTTTCTTTTTCCTAAAAGATAAAGCTAAAACATTGCTATAAAATATTAGGCCAGGATCTATTTGTGTTTGAGATGAAATGCAACAATAATTTTTTAAAAAGTTTTTTCTCTCACCGAACAAACTTCTTTTCGGACAATTGAATGAAGTGGTGAATGTCTAAGTTTAATTCAATCGAATATTTATGCAAACTAGAGATGGAAAAAAGTATCACATTACTTTCATAAATATTGCACAAGGTATTGTTATACCTATTTGCTTAAAAGCAAATATGAGAATCTTGAAATGTTTAAACATTACAAGAATGAAGTTGACAAATTAAATTTATAAGGTACTAAAGTGATAGAGGTGGAGAATATATAGCATTTTTTGGTGAATTTTATTCATAAAATGGTATTATCCACGAAAATACCGTTCGTTATTTACCTTAATAAAATGACATTGTGGAACATAAAAATCAAATTTTAAAAGAAATATTAAATGCCATGTTGATATGCTCAAAAGGACCTTAGAACTTGTAGGGGAAGACAATTCTAACTGCAATTTATATGCTTTGCAAAGTACCCCATAAAAAAATAAAAAAATACAAAATATGAATTGTAAAAAGGTAGAAGACCTTCCTATAATTACATTAAAGTGTATGCTTGTCATGCAAAGGTGGAAGTACCTAATCCCAAAAACTCAAGATAAGACCTAAAACTATGAATGATATTTTTATCATATATCCTTACAATAGTAGTGCGTATTGATTTTTTATACACAAGTCAAGTATTGAGGACATTCATCATAATACTAGCATATAATTAAGGAATGTCACATTCTTTAAAGATGTGTTTCCATTTAAAGAAGCATAAAAACAATCATTAACTTAAGAGAATGATTAAAGTAAGCTCAAGTAGTCATCATCAATTGAAAGATGATTAAGTTGAGACTAAAAAGAGTAAAAGGGTCAAAATGATCAAAATATTTGGTCTTAATTTCTAACATACTTGTTAAAAAATAAACCTCAAACATACTTAAAGGCAATGTTCTATCTTGAAAAGTTTTATTAGAAAGAGGTAGTTAATAGTAAATTTAAATCCATTATGAACAATCATACATGAGAACATCTGGAAGTAAACTATTAGGCCATAAGTGGATGCTTAAAAGGAAATTGAAAACTTATGGAACTATTAACAAATATAAAGCAAGACTTATTATTAAAGGATTTAAACAATAATAATATGTGAAATATTTTGACACATATTTACCTATGTCAAGAGTAACTTTCATATGAATGTTAATAGTCATCATAGTTATTAACAAGCTTTAAATACATCAAATAGATGTAAAAAAAACTTTATTAAATGCTGACCTTGATGAAAAGATTCACATGGAACAACTCGAGAGATTTGTCACTAATAGACAAGAAAAAAAAGTCTATAAGCTTGTTAAATCATTACATGGTTTGAAACAAACACCTAAAAAATGGCATTAAAAAATTAACTATGACTACAACATTAATAAAGTTGATAAATGTGTTTATGTGAAAAACATGGATAAATGTTATGTCATTGTATTTCTCTAAGTGGAAGATATGTTAATTTTAGGCAGCAATGAGTGTATGATAAAGGATAGTAAGAAAATGCGAACTAATAAATTTAACATTAAAGACTTAGGTGTTACCAATATTATGCTAGGAATAAAAATTACTAGGACATCTGATGGATCTCATTAAATTAAGAAAGTTCTTGATAAATATAAAGGTAAGTGAATAGATCAATTGGAATATTCTCAAATAACTGAGGGCTTTAATGTATATTATGAACTACACAAGGTATAATATTGCATATTTGATTAGAAAAATGAGTAGATTTACTAATAATTTGAGTATGTATAATTGGAAAGCAATAAATAAAGTTCTAAAATATTTGAGATACACCTTGAAATATGAGTTACAATTATACTAGTTACCTAGCAGTACTGTAAGGGTATTGTTCTGCCAATTAGATATCTAACACTATGGATTTGAAATCCACTAGTGGATACGTCTTCATACTAAATGGAGTAGTTGCATAATTCTTTAAACAAATGTATATTGCAAGATCTATAATTGAATCAAATTTTATTGCTCTTGATAAAGTTGAAGAGAAAGCCCAGTGGCTTTGAAGTTTCTTAAAGGATATTCCATGTTGACCAAAACCAATGCTAGCAATTTGTGTCTATTACGACAGTTAATCAGTAATTAGAAGGGCACAAAGTAGTATATATAAAGGTAAATCTAGACATATATGTTGTAGACATAATACCATTAAACATTTATTCTCAAATGAAATTATTTTTATTTATTATGTAAATTTAAAGAAAAATATTATGGATCTGCTAATCAAAGGTTTGTTGAGAGATATTGTATATAATTCATCGAGGAGAATGGACTTAAAGGTTTCAAAAGATAAAAGAGTGTAATAATGGTAATCATACCTATTTGACTGGAGATAACAAGATCTAGGTTTAGATGGAAAACTAAATGCTATAATATTCTCAATAACATAAAAAAATTGTCATTTCTTGCTTATTTTTATTATAAAAAAGGTGTTAGCTTTAGCATGATAAAAGGTGGGTTATTCTCTAAATGATTTTCTTATCTTGGTATGCCAAGTGGAGTTAAATATAATATTGTTAATGAAAGATCACTTATATTTGTAAAACATATTGGTGTTTTTCTCAAGAATTTCAATAAAGACTGATTTCTCTAAAACATTCAAAATCTAGAAGTTGTTTAGAGACAAAATGAACAAAACTGTGAGAACCATAGATACTCATATAATAATTATGCAACTAATAAAAATGAGAGGTATGAGACCTCTAATGAATTATTTCACTGCAAGATGATAGAAGGTTTCTCGATGAACACCCATATGTTGAGGATGATTGGATATTTTAAAAATTAAGCCAATTAGGCTTTGTCAAGGACAATGAGTTAAGCTTTGACTTTGTATTACAATGTAATCATGAAATCCTACTTTAAGCATCAAGAAAGACAAGGGTATTTGTTATTATTGTGGCAAAGAAAACACTAAAGAAGGATTTTACAAAGATTATCTTGCAACCATAGAGACTAAAAAGCTTATTGAAGCTTCTGCTTCATGCGTGTTTATGATTGAATAAAGGTAAAATGGACTTACAGGTTGATAATGAAGCAAGGGTTGCCATATTAACTTTGTCAAGTTGGTTGGCACTGGAACATGTTAATTGTTATTTTATTATAGTATTTTCTAAAATCATCGTATCCATTTCTAAATTGATTTGAATTTATTATTAAGAGAAAATGTTTTTTCTTATATAATAATGATATTTATTATAAATATGATACATATATAAATAGTTTGTATATACCGAATCTTGAATTGTCCAGGTTCAATATAAATATCCATATTATTTATGACATTAAAAAGAGAAATCACACCCTATTGGATATGATGCAGTCCATGATGAGCTATACAAACCTTTAGCCTTCTTTTTGGAGCTATGCTCTACAAAATACTACTTACCTTTTAAAAAAGGTTCCATCAAAATATATTAATAAGACTATATATGAGATATGGAATGGTAAGAGATTAATCTTATCATACTTAAATATTTGAGATGTGCTTTTTATATGAAGCGTATTGTATTTAAAAAGCTGAGATCTAAGTCAAATATATTTAAGTTTATAAGATATCAAAAAAAAAAAAACTAATTGATATTATTTATATCATCTGGTTGAGCAAAAGTGTTTGTCTCAAAACATGCTACCTTTCTAAAAAAAGAATTTGTTCTTGAAATGAGTAGTGAAAAGAAAATAGAACTTCAAAAAGTTTAAGAACCCCAAACTAACATCCAAATAAAACCTAAGTCTAAGGCTATAACATTGAATGTTTAGCTTAAAACTTAAGAAATATAAGAATTCTATAGATATGGTAGGACACGTCATACACCAATGAGATGTGAACTTTTCATGACAGTTGAAAATGATGAGTTGCTCATGTTTGATGAGTCTACTGACTACATGAAACCAATATCTGATATTGATTCTAAAAAATGGCTTAAGGCCACAAAATCTGAAATGGATTTCATGTACACCAACAAGGTATGAACCTTGGTTGATCTGCCTAAAAGGATAAAACCCATTGTATATAAGTGTGTCTTTAAGATTAAGACTGACATGGATAGCAATGTACAAACATACAAAGCTAGACTAGTTATCAAAGGTTACAGAAAAGATAAATAGGTTGACTTTATTGAAACCTTATTACCAATAACTATGTTAAAATCCATAAGGATTTTACTTCTTATAACTACATACTATGATTATAATATTTGGCAAATGGATGTCAAAATTGAGTTCCTGAATGGAAATCTTCAAGAAGATATATATGTGACATAACCTGAAAGTTTTGAATCTAAGAAATTTATCAATAAAGTAAACAATTTATAAAAATCCATTTGTGGACTTAATTAAACTTCATGGAGTTGAAATACTTAGTTTGATGAGATAATCAAACAGTTTGATTTCATAAAAAATATGGATAAGCCTTGTGTTTATAAAAATATTAGTTGGGGTGGAGTTGTTTTTCAAATCTTATATATAGATGACATATTATTAATAGGAAATGATATTTCATTACTCTAGTTAGTAAATATTTAGTTGTCCAAGAATTTCTCTATGAAAGATATAAGAGATGCAACCTATATATTAGGAATAAAGATCTATAGAGGTAAATTTAAAAGGCTACTTGGATTGTCCTAATTCATGTACATAGATAAAATGCTAGAACACTTTAGCATAAAAGAATGCAATAGATGATACTTACCGATTTTATATAAGATACGTCTCTTCAAGGATATGTTTCTTAAAACACAAATTGAGAGAGATATAATAAAAATGATTCTATATATTTTGGATATAAGATCTATAATTTATGTGGTGCTATGTGCAATACTAGATGTATCTTATATTTTGAGCATAGTGAGTAAATATCGATCTAATCTAGGTGAAGGTCACTAAAATATAGTTCAAAAACATTCTAAGTACTTGAAAAGAACTAGGTTTTTCTGATTTTGAAAGGAGATGAACTAGTACATCATGGTTATTTGGATGTTAGTTTTCAATAAGATATTGAAAATAGAAAATTTAGTTTGGTTATATTTTACTCTAAATAATGATGTCGAGTTGGAAGAGTTCCAAATAAGAGATCTGATGCGAACCTCGTGATCACGTGGTCACGCAACTCACATACAAAGACACCAATTCCCAAAAAGCCAAGTAAATCAGGTTTGATAGGAGTGTGACACAAAGATAACTTGTACATAGGCACTAGCACTATTGGAAACGGAGACCCCCACCGAACGAATATTGATTCGCGAACGAGAAGTATAAGGATGACACCACGATGACAGTTGTTCTTCGATAAGTCATTTTCAGTTCTTTAGAGAACCAAGAAAGGGAGATTATCCCACCAACACACAATAAGTGCAGTAAAGAAGTTTATTGATCTGAAAATTGCGTAACCTTACATGTTTGGTTATACCTTTATTTATACTGACTCTAGACTTAAAAAAACCCTAATGGACCCCCCTTAGGTGGACTTATATGAAGCCAACTAACAATTGACCCAAATAAGTAATAATAACCCAAAAACTAAGAAGAAAATAATAAAAATAATAAAAATTATCATGCTAAATATTCTAGAATCAGATTTGTCATCCTTAAGAAGTCCCGAAATAAACTAGGAGAAATCTAATTTGGAAAATTTATATTGCTGCCCCCCTTGATGTCCTTGATTAGCTTGGATTTCCTTGTTTAACTTGGACAAATACGAAAACAAATTTCCTCCTTTGTTGCTGATTTAATTACTTTCCTTCATAAGTTAGGAAAATCATTAAATAGTCCTCCTTTCTTTAGGAATAAGATATGACCAACTTCCTTACTTAATTAGGAGAATAAATTGCTGACTTTTTATCCTTGTAGCTTTAGGAAAACAAGCCTAACAAGGCTGGTATTGGGCCGGACACATCAACCCCTTGTTCCACACGAATTAGGCTCTTTTTGGACCTGAACTAGATGAATTAAAGGTTTTCCTTCATGCTCCTTAAATGTCCTAAGCCCCTCTAGGTCCATTTTGCTCCATATGTTCTGAACAAGCCCATTCAATGCTTCTTTAAGCTTCTTTGCCCTAGCTCTTATGATTGGCCCAATTGGCACCTTCAATGGGTTGTTGGCATGATTATGCTTGATGTTGGGCTGATCCGCATCATCCCCTATCTCTTCAAAAGGATTCGACATCGAATCATCACCTACATTAAACAGAGTAAGATCAGAAACATTAAAGGTAGCACTAACACCAAACTCACCTGGCAAATCAACTTTATAAGCATTATCATTGATCATCTCAAGGATCTGAAATGGCCCATCTCCTTGTGGTTGTAGCTTTGATTTCCTATGGGCCGGAAATCTCTCCTTACGCATATACACCCAAACCCAATCGCCGGGCTGAAAGACAACATGTTTGTGCCCTTTATTGGCTTTGGTCGCATACACACGATTCCTCTTTTCAATCTGTTGCCGCACACTCTCATGAAGTGTTTTCACCACCTGTGCTCTACTATTACCATCCAGACTAACCCTTTCATCAATTGGCAAAGGAATCAAATCCATTGGAGTTAAAGGGTTAAATCCATACACAATTTCAAATGGTGAAAATTTAGTAGTAGAGTGCACACTACGATTATATGCAAACTCTATAAATGACAAACAATCTTCCCAATTCTTTAAGTTCTTTTGAATGACAGCACGCAGAAGTTGTGTTAAGGTCCTATTAACTACTCTGGTTTGTCCATCTGTTTGGGGGTGACAAGTAGTTGAAAACAACAATTTTGTACCTAATTTTCCCCATAACACATTCCAAAAATAGCTAAGGAACTTAACATCTCTATCAGAAACAATGCTCACAGGGACCCCGTGAAGCCGTACTATCTCCCTAAAGAACAAATCAGCAATGTTAGTTGCATCATCAGTTTTATGACATGGAATGAAGTGTGCCATCTTTGAAAACCTATCAACAACTACAAAGATGGAATCCCTACCCCGTTGACCTAGGTAAACCTAAGACGAAGTCCATCGAAATGTTTACCCATGGTTCTTTCGGTATAGGCAAAGGGGTATACAAGCCATGTGGTTGAGCCCTAGACTTTGCTTTTCTACACGTTATGCATTTATCACATATGCGTTACACATCTTTTTTCATTTTAGGCCAATAAAAATGCTTATGTAACACATCCAAAGTCTTAACAACACCAAAATGCCCCATCAACCCGCCTCCATGTGCTTCACGTACAAGAAATTCACGCATAGAACTTAATGGAACATACAAACGATTCTCTTTAAACAAATATCCATCAAGTCTATAGAACTTTCCAAAAGCCAAAGTTTTGCAAGCATCGTAAACATTAGCAAAATCACTATCATCCTAGTACAATTCTTTTATGTGTTCAAATCCTAGAAGTCTAGCATCCAAAGTAGATAAAAGAACATACCTGTGCGAAAGTGAATCAGCCACAATGTTTTCTTTCCCTTGCTTATACTTGATCACATACGGAAATGTTTCAATAAATTCAACTCATTTGGCATGTCTCCTACTCAACTTACTTTGCCCTTTCAAGTGCTTCAATGATTCATGATCAGAATGTATCACAAACTCCTTGGGCCACAGGTAATGTTGCCACGTCTCTAAAGTTCTTACCAAAGCATAGAGCTCTTTGTTATATGTAGGGTAATTCAAGGCTGTCCTATTAAGTTTTTCGCTAAAATATGCAATGGGCCTCCTATCATGCATTAACACAGCTCCTATACCAATACCTGACGCATCACATTCAACTTCAAAAGCTCTTGTAAAGTCTGGCAAAGCTAAAACAGGTGCCGAACAAAGTTTATCTTTCAACAAATTAAAAGCCTAATCATGTTCATCATTCCATTTGAATCCAACAGACTTTTTCACAATTTCAGTTAAAGGTGCAGCAATAATACTAAAATCCTTCATAAACCTTCTATAAAAACTAGCAAGTCTATGAAAAATCCTTACCTCACTTACTGATTTTGGTGTAGGCCAATCCCGGATGACCTTAACTTTCTCCTCATCCATCTCGATACCCTGGGCAGTTACGACATAGCCAAAAAACATAATTTTTTCCATGCAAAAGGTACACTTCTTAAAATTAGCATATAATTGCTCACTACGCAACACACTAAGCACATTACACAAATGATCAAAATGCTCATTTAAGTTCTTGCTATAGATCAAAATGTCATCGAAATACACAACAACAAACTTACCTATAAACGTACGCAATACATGATTCATTAAACGCATAAATGTGCTAGGTGCATTTGTAAGTCCAAACGGCATGACTAACCATTCATACAAACCATGCTTAGTCTTAAATGCAGTTTTCCATTCATCACCCTCTTTCATCCTAATTTGATGGTACCCACTTTTTAAGTCAATCTTAGAGAAAATACATGATCCATGTAACTCATCTAACATGTTATCAAGCCTAGGAATAGGATGTCGATACTTTACCATTATGTTATTGACGGCACAACAATCGACAAACATCCTTCATGTACTATCCTTTTTAAGCACAAGTAGCACTGGCACAGCATAAGGACTCATACTCTCATGAATGTACCCCTTCATCATCAACTCATCTACTTGCCTTTAAAGCTCCTTCATCTCCTCGGGGTTGCTTCTATAGGCTGGACGGTTAGGAATTGAAGCTCCGGGCACAAGATCAATTTGATGTTCAATCCCCTTTAATGGTGGTAATCCATTAGGGATGTCTTCAGGGAATACATCATCAAACTCCTGCATCAAAGAAACAACCACACTAGGAATAGCAAGATCAAGATCATTAGTGTTAAAATAAGCCTCCTTATATACAAGTAAGATCATTGGCTTATTAGTGAAAAATGCAGATCTAATTTGAGATCCTTTTGCATAAAAATTAGGTTGTTTCTTTAATTTTTCCACACTATTATCATCACACAAGCTTACTTTCTTCACTCGTCAATTTTTACCTCCACTTTCAACCGGTTTAATTAATGATTTAGGTTTAGCCGAATCTGATGGTTTTCTCTCACCAATATCCTCACTTGAATTTTCACTCTTCCCATCCTCACATTCCTTTTTTAATTTCATTTGATCATCATGCACTTGTTTTGAAGAAAGAGGTACAAGAGTGATGGTTTTACCATCCTTTACAATAGTGAACCTATTTCCAAACCCATCATGAATCGCTTTCCGATTAAACTGCCATGGACGCCCTAAAAGTAAGTGACTAGCATGCATTGGGACTACATCACACAATATCTCATCGGAATACATAAGATATTGAAAATATAAAATTTAGTCTGGTTATATTTTACTTTAAATAATGATGTTGAGTTAGAAGAGTTCCAAATAAGAGATCAAAGTAGATTCTACAACTAAAGTTGAGTACATCTTTATTTTTAAGGGGATAAAAAAAGGTTATTTTGATCAAGAAATTCATCACTGAACTAGTTATAATTCGTATAATTGTTGATTTAGTAAACTTGTGTTGTGATAAAAATGGAGCAATTGCACAAGCAAAGAAACCAAGATCTCATCAATAATCTAAAAATGTATTTAGACAATTCCATTTGATTAGAGAATCATAGAAATGAAAGATGTAAAAATAGAGCAAGTACCCACTGAAAAGAATATTATAAATCCTCTTACTAAGTTATTGTCTCAGTAAAAACATTGTTATCAAGTAAAGTGATATGGTATTTGATGCATGGGTGATTGATTTTAGTGCAAATGAAAGATTGTTGGTGTATATACCTTGTAGCCAATTGGTTGGTTACAGGTAGAATTGACTTGTTCAAGTAAACATATTTAATTTTTAATAAAGGCTTATTTATCTTTAATATTCATCAAATATTTGATTAATAAATCTAAAGTGAAGATAAAGTCATTGAGATAAAAGTGTTCCGCAAAAGAAATTATAAAGTTGTTATAATTATGAGATTTTTATTATATCAAAACATTGTTCCTAAATGTTCTTAGTCAATGCTATATTAAGAGTGGACACTCATTAGAGTTGTTTTTTTGTAGGTGATTGTCAGATGACATGAATACTAATCTGACTCGCATGATAATTTCATATGGAGAGATCACATATGTCTATCAAAAGACTCACATAACAGTTGTGTAAGTGATCCTTAGGCTTGAGATTACTCAGTTATCTTACGTAGAAAATTTTATATTTTGATCTTGCTACTTGTTATCCTAATCAAATGTAATAAACAAGCAGATATTGGGTATATCATAAATTGTATGAAGGTATTTGAGTGATCCATAGAGGTTTCATCATCCTATATGAATTAAGGAAAATGTTCCTTATAATCTTAAATAGTATTGATTATTAATACTTATCCTGTGTGAATTATGAAAAATGTTCATTATAATCTTAAATACCATTGATTATAAATTCTTACGTAAGGTGGAATGAGATTTGAAAAGAATTTGAAATCTCATTTAAATAATCAATGACTATGATATTGAAAACAAACATAATTTGATAAAATAGACGCACTTCATATAATAATATCTAAGTTGGAACATTATTGATGAAAAAATAATGATTACACTAAGAAACTAGTCATTAAAATATTAAGTTAAATCACTTATGACTTTCTTAATATTTGGGGATCATGATAAGTTGCTAGACATTATATTTGATCTTCAAATATAAATCAATCAATTGTTGAATTGATAACAAATTAATTTGTTGAATTTATTTAATCCTATTTTATTTAAAATTATGATTTATATTTAGGCCAACTTATTAGGGAATTTAATGGGCTACACACATAAAAATCATTGCTCAAAAATTAAATTAGGATGATTAATCAAGTATGACTTGATTGTAAATAAGTTTTAGAAATTGAAGACTATAATGTAATTTATACAGGGAATTACAATTCTAGACTTAGAAAAATCAAGTAAGGACTTTATTGAATAAATTTCTAAAATTATCGTAAAATAATATACATGATATAATTCAGAGGGCAAATTGATATTCTGCTATTTATAGGGTTTTCAAGTTTTCCTATAAATAGAATGTTATGCCTCTTATTTTCTTGATAATACAGTAGTATATAATACATAACACCTGGAAAAAAAAAAGAGTTAGGATTCAAAGTCATAACAATCCCTCTATTTTAAAAGGGTTTAGGAGATTTCTCACTAGTGATTCATATGGAAGATCGTTAGAGGTCCGACACTTAATGACTTGTGGTTTGCCACAACTCAGCCTTGAAACAAATCTTCAAAGCTGAAAAGAACATTTGATCTTTAGGTAATCTTCGTATAAACTCTAAACAACTTTAGATATGTCTAACATAACCTTAGAACTTCTGGAAAAAAAAAATTAAATTTATCATAATCACTGTGTATATTTGTTTTCCAATATTCATCACCTCTAGTTTCAACATAAATTACTTAGTTTTAAGATAACTGTTTCTTATTCTATTTCCTCATACTATAGAGCTTAAATATGATCCTTGTAGAGAGATAATTCAACTATATTTTCTTGAGTTTATTAAACCTTGTTTAAAAGTTCACCTAAATAAGGTGATGTTGTTGGAATTATTAAAGGCATATTGAAATCTTTTATTTTTTTGGTACCAAGAGAAGATTAATCAAGCTTTAAAGATAAATGATCGATTGATCTTTGACAATAATAATTTTTCAGCTTGGTTGTATTTTAAGTGCTTCAACAACTAAGAATTAAATACTAGGTTTATTCAAGTATAAATTCTATAGATATGATTATAATGCATGATAGGATTGTGTTTCAATCTCTCAGAAGAGAACTGATTTGATCAGTTGGAGACACCCAACATAAATAAAGAGAAGATTAGGTCCACAACTTGATCTTGGAGAGAATCCACTCCATTAAATAAATACGATCAGTGTGTATTAGTCTAGTAATATCAATGAAACAGACACAGAGAACCCTTCCTGAAACCCAAAATAAGTCATGCTTGAAACCCAGCTTGAAACCTTTATATATGATATTTAGTTTTGATTGCAAGTTTGTTTTAATATATATATATATATATATATATATATATATATATATATATATATATGATAATAATCTAA
>Ga0325410_1003176_pt1 | contig 18479 bp, 19 predicted proteins | sample PopdelMetagenome_16_FD_206182 | JGI IMG/M metagenome (GOLD analysis project Ga0325410, IMG submission 206182) | Populus deltoides microbial communities from Bellville, Georgia, United States - Xylem-PdIQD-R3 | ecosystem: Host-associated > Plants > Phyllosphere > Stem > Wood/Secondary xylem... | reverse complement strand
GGACTTTTGTGTAAGAAGATATGGTTGTTTTAAATTTGGTCTGTTTATGTTAGAAAGGTCAAAAAACGTGTGCTAGTTAATTTGTCTAGGTTAGTTTGTCAAAGTCTATTTTTTGGGCTTGACTTCTCCCATGTTGAATTTTTCCTAACTTTGGAGGGATGTTCCAGTTATAAATATAGTATCAGAATATGTAATAAAGGACTTTTGGCCAATATTTGAAACTTAGTTCACAGAATTACGAGTTGTTCTTCCAAATTGATTTTGTGAAGAACCCTACCTAACTGATCTTTGTGGTGTCCAGATCGACTTATCAAAGTATCATTCTAGTCTATCCTCCATCTTATTTACCTTGAAATCACTATAATCCAGCCTAAACACCAAAAGAAAGACAACCAACCAGACCCATCCTTCATCCATTTTCATCAGATTCATTGTTGCCGATTTTTCAAATCATTCACGGCACATCATGTGGCCCAGCCAAGAAACACCATCAAGGACCCATTACATGTTCTAAATGGTCCAATGACTCGATCCAAGAGAAAGGCATTGAAGGCATTGGTTTTGAAGGTTTTGGTCAAGTTAGAATTGAAAGGTCCATTGGAGTATCAAGAGGAGACCTTAGTACATCTTATCCATATGCAAGAGGGGCTCAATCCAAAGTTATTTGGGCCATAAGATGAGTACAGCTTGGATACTATATGGGTGGCTACCTTTTCCTTTTGTTTCTTGTTTTAATGGGCTGCATGAAAGGCTAATAAGCCTTGAATCAGTTCTACAATATTTTATTTCCTTCTCTTCTTCTCATGGCAGAACATGGATTTAATATTAGTGTTGATGTCTTGGGGCAGGTTTCCATTGCATCACACTCCTTTAGACCTATCAAGGATCAGATCTCAATATTGATTGTAGGTTGCGTGACCACGTGATCACAAGGGCTGAAATTTTATGTGGAGGCTCCTGACATGTTTGTCTACCTTGGGTTAAAATTTTAGGTCAATCAGAGTTTAGAAAGACATTGTAATACTGGTCAATAGAGGTTGTACAAATTTTGTTATTTATTTCCTTTTGACTTGTGGACTTTCTATTTGGCTAGAATTCTTTTCCTTAAAGGATGTGGCAGCTTGTTTGGGAATCTCCTAGTTCTACAAGGATCTTTAATGGGCTGCAATATAGTTTTCAAGTGTAGCAAGGATTCATAAACGTTTTAGAATCCTTTTCTTACAAGGATTTCTTATTCATCCTAGCTACAACAAGAAAAGAAGACTTTAGAATTAATTCTACCTTCAGATAAGATTTTCTAGTCTATTTGGAACTTCTTAAGGGTGACAAATATGATTCTAGCATATTTAGGATAGTAAGTTTTGGATTTTTATTATTTTCTTCTTAGTCTTTGGGTTATTATTACTTATTTGGGTCAATTTTAAGAGGATCTCATATAAGTCCCCATAAGGGGGGGTCCATTAGAGCCTATTTAAGTCTAGAGTTAGTATATATAAAGGCATAACCAGACATGTAAGTTAGAGAATTCAGATTAATAAAACTTCTTATTTGTCGCACTTTGTATGTGTGTGTTGGTGAGATAATCTCCCTTCCTTGGTTCTCTAAAGAACTAAAAAATAACTTATTGAAGAACAACTGGCTTCGTGGCGTCATCCTTATACTTCTCGTTCACGAATCAATATTCGTTGGGTAGTGGTTTTCCGTTTCTAATAGTGCTTGTGCCTAGGTACAGGTTATCTTTGTGTTCACACTCATATCAAACTTGATTTACTTGGCTTTTCAAGAATTGGTGTGTTTGCGTATGGGTTGCGTGACCATGTGATCACGAAGTTAGCATCACAATTCATACTAATTTGTATTGTTACTCGCGAAATCATAATTGTAGTTTTGTTTTGCTTTGTTTTTAATATATTTATTGATTCTTGAGTCTTAAAATTATAATTGGAGTGCATTGCGGAAGCTATTGACTTTGATTTATTGATTCTAGTTCCTAAAGAACCAAATGAAAGCAAGTGGTGAGGTAAAAGGTGTCATGAGCTTATTAGAGTGAAAAGCCTTAATTGTTTTTTTGGTGTGATACACGAGAGGTGTGAGGATATATTTTGTGCTATTAACCAAATGTTTCAAATTCAAAGAATGTCTAAAAACAACTCAGCGACACAAAACATTGACGTTGCTTTCCATTTTTGAGCCATAGGCCAGCAACTCGAGTTGTTGTCTAGGATGTACAAGGATCTGAAAGATGAGGTAAATTTGATAAAGCAACATAATAGTGGGGTTGATCGCCGAGGAAATATTGTATGCATGGCTGTAATGTCAGATCTGATTTTAAAGAGTTTGTTGACAAAAACGCAGATGCTGGTGAATATGGCTATGATTTTGCATCTGCTGACCAAGGAATCAGGCCTGGACTGAACAGGGCTAGGAGAAAAGTGAATTTCCATGGCATTGGGAATTATGAAGATGTTGTCAGGGACTTGGACTCTATTATTAAACTGAAAATTCTTAATTTTCAAGGTAAAAATGATCCCCAGGCTTATCTAGAGTGGGAGAAAAAGGTAGATTGGATCTTTGATTTGTCATAGCTACTTTGAACAAAAGAAGGTGATAATTGGGTTTACGGAGTATTCATTGATTTGATGAGATCGGATTGTAATCTTTCTTTGGTAAGTTGACGTATGTATTAAAAGAAGAAGATACAAAGATTATAAGGGGCATACCTCATATTTACAATGAGAACAGAAACATAAAACAACAAATGGCTACAGGCTAGCCACCGAATAAAAAACTGAGACCTCACTAGATCCTTTTGTTTTCATTTGTTGGTAGGATGTTCCTCATCAAATCAAGCTTATCGCGAATGATACATTCGATTTGATTAAAGAACAAATTCGAAGTTCTAGACATTCCAACAAAAATCCTTACATTTCGTTCTTGCCATACATGATACATTGTAGCTGGGAAACTCAGTTTACGAGAAAAATTGACGAAACTCTTGCCATGCCAAGTGACAATGGCCCATCGAATCCATTCATCCCAGCCTTTTGTCATTCTTGGAATGTCGCACCTGTCACAAACATCCCACCTGATCGTTTTAGTATAGGAGCATTCAAAGAACAAGTGGTTGTGATCTTCATTATTGTGGAGACAGAGTGGGCATCTATTGGGACCATGTATACCAAACCGATGAAGTCTATCTTGATTTGTGAGTTTCTGTTGGACAGCCATCCATAGAAGAAATGAATGTCTTGGAACAACATTCTTAAACCACACAATGTCATGCCATTCAACCATTTGATGATGAATTCTTAGTTGCTCCCAAGCTACTTTGATCGAGAATATGTGATTTGGCGAATCCAACCAAACTATCTCATCCTTTTGCCCCATCTTAGGATTAGAATTGGAAGGAATAGCTTCTACAATGGGGTGTTAGGAATTTTCCATTCTAAGTTATGAATCAACACATTCACCTTCGCGTTCTTTTCCATACCTGATTCATAGATGAATCTTTCTCCGTAAGAATGAGTGACCTGTTCAGACCTGGGGGACATGAAAGTCTTAATATGGAGACAATTTGTTCCTTGGGTAGATATCTCTATGGATTTTGTTTTAGGTTTACCCAGGTCAAAGAAAGGCAGAGACTCTATTTTTGTTGTAGTTAATAGGTTTTCTAAAATGACGCATTTCATTGGATGCCATAAAACAGATGATGCATCTCATATCACAGATTTATTGTTTAGGGAGATTGTACGTTTGCATGGCAGTCCTAAGAGTATAGTGTCAGATTGTGATGTTAAGTTCCTTAGCTATTTTTGAAAGATTTTATGGGGAAAGTTGGGAACTAAACTCTTATTTTCGACAATATGTCATCCTCGAACAGATTGACAAACTAAGATAGTGAATAAAACATTATCCTAACTTTTACGTGTTGTTATTCAAAAGAATTTGAAAAATTGGGAAGAATGTTTGTCTTTTGATGAGGATCAACCCAACATCAAACGTAATCATGCCAACAACCCATTGGAGGTGACAATTGGGCCAATTGATCTTAGGAAAAAAAAGCTTAAAAAAGCATTGAATGAGCTTGTTTCAGAACATATGGAGCAAGATGGACCTAGAGGGGCTTAGGACATTTAAGGAGCGTGAAGGACAGCCTTTAATTCATCTAATTCAGGTCCAAGAAAAGCTCAATTCATGTGGAAAAAGGAGCTGATGTGTCAAGCCTTTAATTCAGCTTGTTTTTTCCTATTACTACAAAGATAGAAAATCAGCAATTTATTCTCCAAATTAATTAAGGAAGTTGGCCAGATCTGGTTTCTAAAAAAGGGAGGATTATTTAATGTTTTTCCTAACCTACGAAGTAATTAAATCAGCAACAAAGGAGAAAATTTGTTTTCTTATTTGTCCAAGTTAAACAAGGAAATCCAAGCTAATCAAAGACATCAAAGGGGGTAGCAAAACAAATTTTTCAAATCATATTTCTCCTAGTTTATTTGGAACTTCTTAAGGGTGACAAATCTGATTCTAGCATATTTAGGATGGTAATTTTAGGATTTTTATTATTTTTTTATTTTCTTCTTAGTTTTTAGGTTATTATTACTTATTTGGGTCAATTATAAGTGGGCTTCATATAAGTCCACCTAAGGGGGCTCCATTAGGGTTTCTTTAAGTTTAGAGTCAGTATAAATAAAGACATAACCAAACATGTAAGGTTACGTAATTTTCATATTAATAAACTTCTTTGCTGCACTTGTTGTGTGTTGGTGGGATAATCTCATTTCCTTGATTCTCTAAAGAATTGAAAACAACTTATCAAAGAACAACTGGCTTCATGGCGTCATCCTTATACTTCTCGTTCGCGAATCAATATTCGTTGGGTGGGGGTTTTTCATTTCCAACAGTGTTTGTGCCTAAGTACAAGTTATCTTTGTGTCACACTCTTATCAAACCTGATTTACTTAGCTTTCCGGGAATTGATATCTTTTCGTGTGGGTTGTGTGATAATGTGATTACGAGGTTTGTATTAATTGGTATCAGAGCTAGGCTCCGAAACAGGGTCATATCCTTCTATTATTTTCATTTTTTTAGTGTTCCTTTAAGTTTTTCAGTGTTTATGTCCATCTTGTTCTTCATGTTTGCGTCATCTAAGCAAAAAAAAAAGAAGAAGAAAAAAAGTGTTATATTTCATCTTGTTACTCTCTCTAATCATTTCAATATATTAAAACGAAAGAGAGAGAGAGAGAGAGAGAGAGAGAGAGAAGGATAAGTTGAAATTTGAAAGATCATTCAATTTTTGCCGCAGAAACACAACTCTTTGTGAACCATATGCAAACCACCTAGTAATCAATTGAAACTTCATATTCTGTGTATTGGGAATGAGATCACATCTTATGTCAAATTTGGGCTTATTCTGATATTATTTGCATGAGGTTTTAATTCGAGGTTCAATTATGCCGTAAAAACACTACTCTTAGTAAACCATAAGAAAACCACCTTAGAATCAATTGATACTTCATATTCTGTGTATTGGGGATGATATCGCACTATATAAGAAAGTTGGGCTTATTTTGATATCGTTTGCTTGAGGTTTTAATTCAAGCTTCAATTCTGCCGCTGAAACACTACTCTTAGTGAACCATAAGCCAACCCCCTTAAAACCAATTTAAACTTCATATTCTATCTACTGAAGGTGATATTGCACCATATATTAATTTTTGGCTTATTTCAATATCATTTTCTTAAGGTTTTAATTTGACGTTCAATTATGCCATAGAAACACTATTCTTAGTGAACCATAAGCAAACCACCTTAAACTTAATTGAAACTTCTTATTCTGTTTATTGGGGATGCGATCTTACCATATACTAAATTTGGGCTTATTTTGATATCGGCTTCTAAAGGTTTTAATTTGAGGTTCAATTCTGCCACAATCTGATCATACAAGGGGTTTGGGTACCTAGACATAAGAGAACGACCTATAAATTTATTTTTAGTGTTTGTTTAGTATTAGAATACTAAATATTGAATTTGACATCATTTCAAGATTGTTTGGTCTGGGTTTCAATTCTGTTACGTAAAAATTGCATAACAGGTTAGATTTGCATCAAGTTTCAAAACATGATCCTTACTATTTATTTCTGTCCAAATATTTTTTTTCTATTATATTTGGGTTATCTAGGAGTCAAGTAATTGTTTTCACTAATATTCACTTCTATTTTATTTCGTGTCTTCGTTTCATCCACAATTCATATGAATTTGCATTGATACTTGCGAAATCATAATTTTAGTTTTGTTTTGCTTTGTTTCAATATATTTATTGATTCTTGAGTCTAAAAATTATAATTAGAGTGCACTGCACAGGCCACTGACTTTGATTTGTTGATTTCAGTTCCAAAAGAAGCAAAACAAAGCAAGTTGTGAGATAAAAGGCGTAGTGAGCTTATTAGAGTGAAAAACCTTGATTTTTTTTACGTGATACATGAGAGGTGTGGGGATATATTTTGTGCTACTAACCAAATTTTTCAGATTCAAGGAATTTCTAAAAACAACGAGTCTGCGACACAAAACGCTGACGTAGCTTTCTAATTGCGAGCCATAGGCTAGCAATTCGAGCTGTTGTCTAGGACGTACAGGGATCTAAAAGATGAGGTGAATTTGATAAAGCAACAGAATAGTGGGGCTGATCGTCGAGGAAATATAGTCCGTATGGCTGTATGGAATGTCAGATCTAATTTTGAAGAGGACTATGATTTTGCATCTGTTGGCCAAGGGATCAAGTCCGGACCAAACAGGGTTAGGAGGAATGTGAATTTTCGTGGCATGGGGAATTATGAAGAAATGGATAGGGTCTTGAACACCATTAAACTGAGAATTTCTAACTTTCAAGGTAAAAACGATCCCGAGGCTTATTTGGAATGGGAGAAAAAGGTAGATTGAATTTTTTATTGCCATAGCTATTCTAAACAAAAAAAAGGTGAAACTGGTGATAATTGAGTTTACGGAGTATGCATTGATTTGGTGGGATCAAATTGTAATCAGTAGGAGGAGGAATAGGGAGCGACCTGTTCAGATTTGGGGGGAGATAAAAGTCTTAATGATACGATTTGTGTCGAACCACTATTATAGAGACTTATATCTGAAGTTACAAGGTCTGAATCAAGGTTATAAATAATAGATGAATATCACAAAGAGCTATACATAACAATGATTCGGGTCAATCTTGTTGAGAATAGAGAAGCCACCATGGCTAGATTTCTTAATGGGTTAAATCGAGACATTGCCAATGTGGTTGAGCTCCAACACTATGTGGAGCTAGAGGACATGGTTCACATGGCTACAAAGATGGAGAGACAACTTAGGAAGGGACATGTTCGGCCAGCGTTTAATTCGGGTTCTTCATCATCTTAGAAGCCAAATTTAAAGAGAGAGGGTACTGTCCAGCCGAGGTCCTTTGTTCCTTCCAGAACTGAAACAGCAAAGGCTAAAATTGATGTCCCTACTAGTGCCAAAGGTAAATCTAAAACTTAACCTAAATGTACTCATGATGTTACATTTTTCAAGTGTCAAGGACATGGATATTATGCTTCAGAGTGTCCAAACAAGAGAATCATGATGATTAGAGATAATGGTGATATGGAAGCTGATTGTGAAGGCAAGCCACCATTGGAGGATAGTGATGGGGATGAGTTAGCATTACCAGTTGAGGAGTTCTTGGTTATAAGGCGAACACTTCAGGTTCAAGTCAAGGAAGATGAAACTAATCAACAAAGGGAGAACATCTTCCATACACATTGTTATGTACAAAGCAAGGTGTGTGGTTTAATTATAGATAGTGGAAGTTGTGTTAATGTTTGTAGTACCATCCTTGTTAGTAAACTAGATTTGTGTACTCTTAAGCATGTTAAACCATATAGATTGCAATGGCTGAATGATAGTGGTGAAGTGAAAATAACTAAACAGGTTGTGGTTCCATTTTCGATTGGGAAATATGTTGATGAAGTTTTGTGCGACGTGGTACCAATGCAAGCAAGTCACATCTTGTTGGGGAAACCATGGCAATATGAAAGGAAGGCAATTCATGATGGTGTTAAAAATAGGTATACCATAGTAAAAGATGGTAAAACCATCACTCTTGTACCTCTTACACCCAAACAGGTGTACGATGATCAAATAAAGCTAAAAAGTGAGCATGAGGATGTGTGTTGATTGTCGAGCCATCAATAACATAACGGTAAAGTATAGACACCCCATTCTTAGGCTTGATGACATGCTAGATGAGTTATATGGATCCTGTATTTTCTCCAAAATTGTCTTGAAAAGTGGGTACCATCAAATTAGGATGAAAGAAGGTGATGAGTGGAAAACAACATTTAAGACGAAGCATGGTTTGTATCAATGGTTAGTAATGCCGTTTGGACTTACAAATGCACCTAGTACATTTTTGTGTTTAATGAATCATGTGTTGCGTGCATTCATCGGCAAGTTTGTGGTTGTGTATTTTGATGACATTCTGATATATAGTAAGAACTTAACTCAGCATCTTGATCATTGGTGTAATGTACTTAGTGTGTTGCGTAGTGAGAAATTGTATGCTAATCTTAAAAAATGTGCTTTTTGCATGGAGGAAATTGTGTTTCTTATGTTGTAACTGCACAGGGTATTGAGATGGATGAGGAGAAAGTTAACGCCATCCAGGATTGGCCTACACCCAAATCGGTAAGTGAGGTAAGGAGTTTTCATGGGTTACCTAGTTTTTACAGGCGTTTTGTGAAAGATTTCAGTACAATAGCTGCACCCTTGAATGAAGTTCTTAAAAAGTCAGTTAGGTTTAAATGAGGGGGAGGAACAAGAATTGGCTTTTGTTCTCTTAAAAGAGAAATTATGTTCTACATCTGTTTTGGCTTTACCTGACTTTATAAAAGCATTTGAAATAGAATGTGATGTGTCTGGAATGGGAATAGGTGGTGTGTTGATGCAGGTTCAGAGACCTATTGCATATTTCAGTGAAAAGAAAGTAAAATTAATAGTCATTGAATTCACGGATTATGCATTGATTTGGTGGGATCAGAATGTGATTAGTAGAAGGAGGAGTGGAGAGAGGCCGGTAGCGTCGTAGGAGGAGATGAAAGTGTTGATGAGAAGGTGATTTGTGCTTAACCACTATTATAGAGATTTGTATATGAAATTGCAGGGTTTGAATCAAGGTTCTAGGTCCGTGGATGAGTATTTCAAGGAGATGGAGATCGCAATGATTCGGGCCAATGTGATTGAGGATAGGGAAGTTACTATGGCTAGATTTTTATATAGGCTGAACAGGGACATTGCGAATGTTGTAGAATTACAACATTGTGTGGAATTGGAGGACATGGTCCATATGGCAATGAAGGTGGAGAGGCAAATAAAGAGAAGGGGTAGTACACATTTTCAGACCAATTCATCTTCATCTTCCTCAACATGGAGGACGAATCTGAAGAGAGAGGGGGTTGTCCAATAAAAGCCTTATACAAAGGCTGAACCACCTAAGGCCAAAATGGAATCTCATACGGATGGGAAAGGTAAATCTGAATCTTAACCTACTCGTAATAGAGATATTAAATATTTTAAGTGTTTAGGGAAGGGGCACATTGCATCCCAGTGTCCAAATCGAAAAGTTATGCTTACAAGAGACAATGAGGATGTTGAATCTGAAAGTGACAAATTTAAAAATGAAGAGATGCCAACGTTGGTGGATTGTAGTGATGATGAGATTGCATATCCTGTTGAGGGGAGGCCTTGGTTATAAGGCATGCGTTGAACATACAAATTAAAAAAGATGATGTAGATCAACAACAGGAAAACATATTTCACACTCGATGTCACATCCAAAACAAGGTATGTAGCATGATAATTGATAGAGGTAGTTATGCTAATGTTGCTAGTGATACTCTTGTGAAGAAATTGAATCTGAGTTATATTAAGCATTCTAGGCCTTATAGATTGCAATAGTTGAATGAATGAGGTGAAGTGAAGGTTAGTAAGCAAGGATTGATTACGTTTGCTATTAGAAAGTATTCTGATGAAGTTATGTGTGATGTAGTCCCAATACATACTAGTCACTTACTTTTGGGTCATCCATGGCAGTTTGATTGGAATACAATTCATGATGGGTTTAGAAATAGGTTCACTATTGTAAATGATGGTAAAACCATCACTCTTGTACCTCTTTCTCTAAAACAAGTGTATTATGATCAAATGAAATTAAAAAGGGAGTGATAGGATGGGAAGAGTGAAAATTCACACGAGAACAATGGTGAGAGAAGACCATCAATTCGGCTAAACCTAAATCATTAATTAAACTGGTTGAGAGTGGAGGTAAAACTCGAGGAGTTTTGAAAGTAAGCTTGTGTGATGATAATAGTGTGGAAAAATTAGAGAAACTACCTAATTTTTATGCAAAAAGAGCTCAAATCAGATGTGTTTTTCACTAAGCCGATGATCTTACTTGTGTATAAGGAGGCTTATTTTAACTTTAACGATCTTGATTCTGCTATTCCTAGTGTAGCCCTTTCTTTGTTGCAGGAATTTGATGATGTATTCCCTGAAGACATCTCTAGTGGATTACCACCATTAAGGCGAATTGAACATCAAATTGACCTTGTACCCGGAGCTTCGATTCCTAATCGCCCAGCCTATAGAAGCAACCTAGAGGAGATGAAGGAGCTTCAAAGGCAAGCAGATGATGAAGGGGTATATTCGTGAGAGTATGAGCCCTTATGCTGTGTTAGTGTTACTGGTGCCTAAAAAGGATGGAATATGAAGGATGTGTGTCAACTGTCGTGTCGTCAACAACGTAACGGTAAAGTATCCGCATCCTATTCCTAGGCTTGATGACATGCTAGATGAGTTACATGGATCATGTATTTTTTCTAAAAGTGACTTAAAAAGTGGGTACCGTCAGATTAGGAGGAAAGAGGGTGATTAGTGGAAAATTGCATTTAAGACTAAGCATGGTTTGTATGAATGGGTTATTCATATCGTTTGGACTTACAAATGCACCTCGTACATTTATGCGTTTAATAAATCATGTATTACGTGCGTTTATAGGTAAGTTTGTTGTTGTGTATTTTGATGACATTTTGATCTATAGCAAGAACTTAAATTATCATCTTGATCATTCACGTAATGTACTTAATGTATTATGTAGTGAGCAATTGTATGCTAATCTTAAGAAGTGTACCTTTTCGCATGGAGAAAATTGTGTTTCTTTGCTATGTCATAACTGCGCAGGGTATCGAGATGGACGAGGAGAAAGTTAGGGCCATCCGGGAATGGCCTACACTAAAATTGGTAAGTGAGGTAAGGAGTTTGCATGGACTTGCTAGTTTCTATAGAAGGTTTGTGAAGGATTTTATTACTATTGTTGCACCTTTAACTGAAATTGTGAAAAAGTCTATTGGATTCAAATAAATGATGAACAGGATAAGACTTTTAATTTGTTAAAAGATAAACTTTGTTCGGCGCCTGTTTTAGCTTTGCCGGACTTTACGTGATGTGAACCTCGTGATCACATGGTCACGCAACCCACACGCAAAGACACTAATTCCCGGAAAGCCAAGTAAATCAGGTTTGATAGGAATGTGACACAAAGATAACTTGTACCTAGGCACCAGCACTATTGGAAACAGAAACCCCCACCCAACGAATATTGATTTGTGAACGAGAAGTATAGGGATGACGCCACGAAGCCAATTGTTCTTTGATAAGTTGTTTTCAGTTCTTCAGAGAACCATGGAAAGGAGTTTATCTCACCAACACACACACACACACACACACACACACACACACACACACACACAAAGTGCGGCAAACAAGAAGTTTTATTAATCTGAATTGCGTAACCTTACATGTATGGTTATGCCCTTATTTATAGTAACTCCAAACTAAAATAAACCCTAATGGACCTCTTATGTGGACTTATATGATGCCCACTTACAATTAAACCCAAATAATATAAATAAACCCTAAACTAAGAAGAAAATAATAATAACAATAATAAATCTGAATTTCATATCCGAAATATAGTAGGATCAGATTTGTTGCCCTTTAGAAGTCCCATATAAGCTAGGAGAATCAAATATGAAGGTAGAATTAATTCTGAAATCTTCTTTCCTTTTTTTGTAGTTAGGATGAATAAGGAATCCTTATAACAAAGGATTCTGAAATAATTATGTATCCTTGCCACACTTGGAAACTTTGTTGTAGCCCATCAAAGATCTTTGTAGAATTAGGAGATTTTCAATATAAGCTGCCACATCCTTTAAGGAAAAGAATCCTAGCCAAATAGGAAGTTCACGAGCCAAAAGGAAGTAAATAACAAAAATCATACAATCTCTGTTGACCCGTGTTGTGATGCTTTCCCGAACTCCAATTGATCTGAAATTTTAAACCAAGGTATGAAAACATGTCAGGAGACTTCATGTAAAATTTCAACTCGATCCAACAGTCGGATTGAGAATTATGACTATTGTCGTAAAACTGGATAGTTGCACATTTTACGTCAAAATCTGAATTTGTCCTTTCCTGGATCGTATCAGAGGGGATGATGAGGATCAGCCCAACACAAAGTGTAATCATGTCAATGACCCATTGGAGGTGCCTATTGGGCCAATTACAAGAGTCGCGGCAAAGAAGCTTAAAGAAGCATTGAATGGGCTAGTTCATAACATTTGGAGCAAGATGGACCTAGAGGGGTGAAGGGCAGCTTTTAATTCATCTAATTCAGGTCCAAGAAGAGCCCAAGTCATGTGGAACAACGGGCTGATGTGTCCGGCCCCATACCAGCCTTGTTAGGCTTGTTTTTTTTCAAATGCTACAAGGATAGAAAGTCAGCAATTTATTCTCGTAATTAAGTAAGGAAGTTAGCCAGATCTTGTTTCTAAAGAGGTGAGGATTATTTAATATTTTTCCTAACCTAGAAAGGAAAGTAATTAAATCAGCAACAAATGAGGAAATTTGTTTTTTTTATTTGTCCAAGTTAAACAAGGAAATCTAAGCTAATCAAGGACATCAAAGGGGGCAGCAACACAAATTTTTCAAATTAGATTTCTCCTAGTTTATTTGGGACTTCTTAAGAGTGACAATTCTAGCATATTTAGGATGGTAATTTTTGGATTTTTATTATTTTCTTTTTTAGTCTTTGGGTTATTATTACTTATTTGGGTCAATTGTAAGTGGGTTTCATATAAGTCCACCTAAGGGGGGTCTATTAGGGTTTCTTTAAGTCTAGAGTCTGTATAAATAAAGGCATAACCAAACATGTAAGGGCTACGCAATTCAGATTAATAAAACTTCTTATTTGTCGTACTTGTTGTTGGTTGGTGGGATAATCTCCCTTCCTTGGCTCTCTAAAGAACTGAAAATGACATATCAAAGAACAAATGACTTCGTGGGATCATCCTTATAGTTCTCATTCGTGAATCAATATTCGTTGGGTGGGGCTTTTTCGTTTCCAATAAGCCTACGCAATTTTAAAATCACCATGTCGAATGGCCTGTTCTCCTCGGTCGGAATAGGCGAGTAAATTCCTTCCCTTAAAACCGTTCTTGAGAGTTTCCTAACTCATATGGCTCGACAGTCAATTCTTTTGATGTGCCATTTTATTTTATTTTATTTTTCGAGTTAATCAAAAGAGGTTAATTACATGAGTTTCAAACTTGAAGTTTGATTTTATTAATTATTATTTTGGTGCCTAGATACAAGTTATCTTTGTGTCACATTCTTATCAAACCTGATTTACTTGGCTTTCCAGGAATTGGTATCTTTGCATGTGGGTTGCGTGATCATGAGGTTCGCATCAATATGACATCTAAAGGATTTACTGAGTATGATATAATCTGAGAAGATAGTTGATTGAGAGGTTAACAAGTAAGTTAGCCAAAATTATGGGTGTCCAGTTGGGACATCCAGAATAAGGGTTATTCGAGATGGAAGAATAACCATAAATATACTTTGGGTGTCTAGTTGGGACAACAAGGTTAAGGGTTATTCAAGTTAAAAGAATGACCAAAAATATATTTTGGGTGTCCATTTGGGACAACTAGATTAAAGGTCATTTATGAGGGAAGAATAACAGGATATTAATTATGTACAATTATGTACATCTAATTGGGACACTAAATTAGAGGTATTTCATGATTGATGGACAATTGGAGATTTAAAAGAAATATTATATTGTTTTTGATATAGTAAAGACATAAAGTTAATCATGATTAATAATTGAGTAAGAGTACCAAATGGATAGGATTTCTAAAAGAAAACTCTTTGAAATATTTATTCTTAAGGTTAATTCTTATTATTTTGCTTAATTATTTTAGGTACTTCATAATCTCAACAAGGATAGTCTTCCATAACTATTTTTTTTTTCATCTAAGTGGGTATTGTACAAGCACTAGACCGTAGTCTTATATACGAAAACAAAAGTGGATTGCCCTTTGGTTGTGTTGGAAAATTCAAACTTTTGTATGTAAGATGCATGTTAAAGACTTTTAATCAATGTATGAAAGTAGTATTATATTAAAGACACATGTATGTTTCGCATAGTATGTATAAACTCTTATTGTTTGTGAATTTTAAGTCATATTAATTAGCAAAAAAAAAAGAATTAATCTGAGGAGTGGATTGATAAAAAGTTCTGGATGAGTAGACTTTTGATGATAATTGAGTTGCGAATTTAAGAGACATTATCGATAACATGAGAAGGCAAAGATACAAGGGAGACTCTACTGAGGATTTTTTTAAAAAAAAATTATTCACGGAAATCTAAATTAATGAACCATTAACCGGTGAATTATAAGGATAATCAACTCAAAAAAATTTAGATTTCTCCCCAAGAAGTAGGGGTGTTACAAAAATTACTTAATTGCTCTTGGAATCAAAAAAATTTAGGTTGGTGTTAAGGGGTGCTTATGTCTTCTTTATTTCAAATACACAGCAAAATATCTAAATTACCCCTAAAAGGTTCGTTCTTATTCACTAATGGTTAGGGGTATTTTGATTTTTTTTTTCATTTTGTTTTTTTGTAGTAATATGTTGGTGGACGGGCTTTGGTGAAATTTTGATTTTTAATGATAGTAAAATTACATTACTACCTTCAGGATAAAAAAATCTAAAGCTTCCTTACAAGGGTTTTTTAATGAGGATCAGCCCAACACAAAACTTTATCATGCCAAAAATCCATTGAAGATTCCAAATCGGCCAATTACAAGAGCTAAGGCAAAGAAGCTTAAAGAGGCATTGTATAGATTTGTTCAGAACATATAGGGCAAGATGAACCTAGAGGAGCTTGGGACGCCTAGGGAGCATGAAAGATAGCCTCTAACTCATCTAATCCAAGTCCAAGATGAGACCAATTCATCTGGACCAAGGGGGTGATGTGTCTGACCCCATAACAACCTTGTTAGACTTATTTTTTCTAATGTTACAAGGATAGAAAGTCAACAATTTATTCTCCTAAACAAGCAAGAAAAGTAATTAAATTAGCAACAAGGGGGGAAATTAGCTTTATTATCTGTCCAAGTTATACAAGGAAATCCAAGCTAAACAAGGAACTAAAGGGGCAGCAAATCAGGTTAGAATTTTCCTAGTCTACAAAAGACTTATAATGGTGGCAACTACTCATATGAATGCAAGAAAGGGTTTTTTTCAGCTATAACAAAATTATAAACTAGGGAAATCAAATTATTTAACTTTTATTTTCTATCTTATATGCGGCAACAATACCAGGTTTTGTGTTATTTTTATTTCTTTATGTTTTGGGTTTGATTGTAAGTGGACCTCATATTAGTCCATATAAGAGGTCCATTAGGGTTTATTTCAGTATAGAGTCAGTAAAAATAAAGCCATAATCAGACATGTAAGGTTACGTAATCTTAAGATTAATAAGACTTCTTTGTCATACCTTGTTGTATGAGTTGGTGAGATATTCTCACTTCCTTAGTTCTTTAAAGAATTGAAACAACTTATCAATAAATAACTGACTTTGTGGCGTCATTCGTATACTTCTCATTCACGAATTGATATTCATTGGGTGGGGGTTTCCTTTTCCACTAGTGTTGGTACCTACGTACAAGTTATCTTTGTGTCGCACTCCTATCAAACCTGGTTTACTTGGCTTTTCCGGGAATTGATGTTTTTGTATGTGGGTTGCTTGACCACGTGTTCAAGAGGTTCACATCACTTTTCCATCTTTTGATCTTGGTTTTTGTTATTCTCAAGAAAGCTAAAGAAAAAGATGATGGCACATGAATAGCACACGCAGCGAGTGGATGTTGTTCGTGCCCTTCAAGCAATAACATGCAATGATCAAATTCTACCTTCAAAGGTGGTGTTGGAAGTGCGTCGATGTCCTCTACATAGTGGTGTGGTGCGTGTGTGGGGCAAAGCTCTGGTTGGGCCCTAGTGGATTTTTTTCTTTTACTCCATCTTTTCTCTTTTCTCTTTACCAAAGTACTGGTGTGTCATATCATTTATTTTTTATATCCAATTTAGTTCATATTTTTTTTATTACTGTGTGTTTTGTTTTTTCATCTTATTTTGATTGATTTTTTCCTGCAATTTTATTCTTGTCATTTAGTTTAATTTGATTTTTCATGTCAAATTTGATCCTTATTCTTTTGATCTTTTTTTACCCTTTTACTAATTAAGTTTTGTTTTCAATTTCATCCCTAAACATTTGATTTTAAATTATTTTTTTATCGAATTTAATCCGCATTCTTTTTATTGTTTTTTGTCTTATTTTATTACATTTTTTCAATTTAATCCCCTAGCTTTTTTTAGAGAGATTTTCTTCATTGTTTTTTTTCCCCTTTTATAGGGTTAGTCTTGGCCTCGTAAGGTTATAAGTTTCAAAAGTTAACGCATGTTAAATTTGGTTTTTTCAGGTCCTTTTATAAAATAAAATTAATTTATTTTCAATTTCATCCTTCAAAATTTGATTTTTTTTAATTGAACTTTTTTTTTTCACTTTCTTATATGCGGCGGGTTATCTCGATCCTAAGTTAACTCGGATTTTTTCTATTGTTTGTTTTAATTTAGTTTCATCGATAAGCTTTTTTTTTATTAAGAATCTTGCTTCTTTGTATTCTGGGCTTGCCTTTTATTGCGGTTAATCTCGGTCTCCCAATCATGGTTAAGGGTTTCGAAGGTTAGCGCAAGCAGACTTTGGTCCTTTTTTTGTCCTTTTCAAAATTTGTTTTGTTTTTTAATTTCACCCTGCAACATATATTTTATTAGGAATTGATTTTTGTGCCTCTTTTTTTTTCACTTTCCTCTCTGTAGGTTTGTCCTAATCATATGCCCATAGTAGCGAGGTTATTGAGTTGACCCATTTGTTCTCATTATTTTTAAAAGATTATTTTTTTCCAGTTTTTTCATTTAATAGTAGGTTGTTTAATAGTTAAGTTTCATAGTTTTGTTCAATTTGGTTTCGTTGATGACTTTTTCTTTCTTTTAATTGGTACGGATAATCATTTAATTGAACAAAAATCTTATTTTGAGAAACAAAGTTACTTGACACAATTAAGTGTGTGGCCCATTTGACAAGAAAAAATATTTTAATCTTAGTTATCTCTTAATCAAATATCAATTTATTTAATTATATACGTGTATAGCATTTTGATTTGTGATTAAGAATCTTTTATATTCAAAAATAGTTTAAAAACCTGTATATTCTTTTTTCTGTTGAAAAATAAACTATCCGACCTGCTGTGAAACATGGGTTATTTAGCTAGTTGGATATTTGTAATGTGTTATTAAAAATATATAATATTTATTAATATTTTTTTTTAAATGAATATAAATAATTATTTTATTTTTATTACTTTTTTTTTATCTATTATATCTAGTTTTAGTGGCCATGTAAAAGATAAAAGAAAGGGAACAGAAGTTAGAGAAATTTATAAATCTTTTAATATTTTTCATTTCTAAAATTGTTTTTAAAAAATATATTATGGAAAAGAGTTACCCAAGGAAATGAACCAGGGCGCCGGGCTCACACATGTAGGCCTTGGACACGGGCCCGTACATGCACGGTGGCACCAAGCTCGGCCACATAAGAAAAAAAAATAAAAAAATGAGAAGGGAAGGCTTCGTACGATGCGTCCATTGGTTTCCTCTACTCGTCGGATTCCAGTGAAATACAACCCTGGAAGAAAAAAAATGGATTGCAAGCGTACATAATTTTTAATTTTTGTAGTTTAAAACAATAAAATAATATTTGTTTAAGTTCTTTTATTTTATTCCAAGGGAGCGTTTATTATGTATATTTTTAGATATTCTCTTCTCTTGTAAATGTGATATTTGTGTTTAGTGGAAAGTAAAATTTTTTAATAACATCATTGAAAATTAATGAGAACTTAAAATATCTAATTTCACAAATATATTATTTACTTAAAACAGAATTTAAGAAATTGGCGTCATGTAGTGTATCCTTAAAATAATTTAAA
>Ga0325410_1003174_pt1 | contig 18488 bp, 8 predicted proteins | sample PopdelMetagenome_16_FD_206182 | JGI IMG/M metagenome (GOLD analysis project Ga0325410, IMG submission 206182) | Populus deltoides microbial communities from Bellville, Georgia, United States - Xylem-PdIQD-R3 | ecosystem: Host-associated > Plants > Phyllosphere > Stem > Wood/Secondary xylem... | reverse complement strand
GCGTCAGATGCTATGTTTCGACGTGGATTGAAGCAGTAAAACGCCCTTCACAGAAAAATAATAATCAAATCAACTAATATTAGAGGGTAAATTGATCTTTATTTAGTTTATTTCTTATTTTTGAGTTTTTTTTTTTTTTTTCTTTTCTTTTTTTTCTTCTTTTTTTTTTTTGTGGTGGGGGGGGGGGGGCGCCCCCCCCCCCCGCGCTAATATTGTTTTTTTTACCATTTTTATGCATAGTTTAATTATGTTATTACCCTTAAAAGTAAACAAACACTTAACTATGATTTAGGAATTTTTTTTATATTTAATTCTTTTAAACAATGTATAATGATTCTATTGCCATTAGAATCATAATTCTTAAAACTTTACTATAAAAGCCTATTTATTATTTTCTAATGGCTTTTTATAATAATTATTTGGTTTTAGAGGCAATGCAGTACTTTGATAAATAATAAAAAAAAATAAAAAATTGGTTGATTGCATTAGTGGCTTCATCATCTTTGGGTGACCCATCCAACTTAATTAGATGGTCAAAATCATTTTTCTGCCGTGTCATTTGATTATTTTCAGTGTTCTCTTCCTTTCTAGACGGCATAAGTGGTTATTAGACCTCTAATTTAGCACCGACAATCTTTTTTTATTTTTCTTTCTTTTTTCACTCCTGGAAGTGTGTGCTTTGCCCTCCAAACTTGCTTACAATTCATTCAAGTCTTTTTTCTTTGGATTTGGTTTCTTTTTTTATTCTTATTTATTTTATTTTAATTAATTTCTAAAATTAGATTTTTTTTTATTTCATCCTCCTTTAATTTTTTAATTTGTTAGATTTAATTCATATTTTTTTATTCGAGATCTTTTTTATTTTTTTTTTTTTAATTTCATTCTATCTTTTTTTCAAGTTTGATCCTTATTTTTTTATTGCAATTTTTTACTTTGACAATTTTTTTAGATTGATTTTTTTTTTATAATTTTATCTTTCAACATTAAATTTATTGGAAATGAGGTTTCTTGATTAAGCCAAGGTCTGAGATTTTATGGGTTGTCATTTTGAAAGATTAAGTCAAGTTTAGAAGACTCATTCGGGTTTACTTGTTTTTTCATATTATTAAATTAAAGCTATCTTTTTTATATTATTAAATTAATTGAATTTATTAAACCGAGTTGACTCAACTATCGAAGTCTCTGATTTTTTTTTTTTTTACTTCTTTAAGTCCTAGCCTCACCTAGATTTTGTTTTTGTTATGGTTCAAATTTGAGCATGTGATTGGCTTATGTTAAGGCTCAAATCTAAATATAATTCTATCAAAATAAAAAATTTAAAGCAACAACATAAAAATCATCTTGTATTACTAGATCATATATATATATATATAGTAAAATTCGAGTATCAGAATGAGAGCACCACAAGTCAAAAAATCAAATATAGATAGAGTATTGAGATATGTATAAGGCTTTTCATACAAGCTAGTATCACTCCCAACTAGCTAGGGCTATAAGATTTGTAATAAATCTATATGATGATCTTTCACATAGGCTAGTGTCACCCCTAACTAGCTAAGGTTAACATATTTTTACTTTATACATAAATACTAACATTGCCTTGTTAGTATAGGTAATTTGACATGTCCAACTCAACAAACCATATTAGAATCATATAATTTGAATAAAATAACTAATCATCTAATCATATTTAACCCAAACATGACAATATGCATATTCATTATTATCATTATTATTACTATTATTACCACTGCTATTACTTCCATATTAGTATTATTATCATAAACATATTAGGTATTATTTAATCATAATATATAACAACAATCTGAGACAAATATCAACATTCATCAATCATATAGAAGTGGTTTTCAAAGTACCTAAACATATTTTATCGTAAAATAACATCAATTCTCAATTCAAAAGAAAACCATGAAAATTTTGTAATACATCACAAATAAAACTCAATTTTCTATCAAAATATATCTTAAAAACTATTATTTATATATAAGGACTAAAATGTAATTGTTTTCAAAATTTAAGGGCAAAATCTTAATTTTAAAAAATTCAAGGACCTTAAATTCTGCCATCAACTTCTAAACAAATTTTCCATAATTCTAACATGATTCTTTCAATATAATTGTTAAATAATTCCCCATTTTCTTTCAAACATTGAAATTCTTTAGGTTTTACACAAATATATCAATTAATCAAAATCAAACACTAATTATTCTTAATCTGCCTCAATACATGTTCATATACATATATTACTACACATACATAAATTAATTAAACAAACCCCCTAATTATCATCATAAACCCTAACATTCCATCAAACTAATTGTAAAGGAATAAACTTAAAATAAGACAATGAAACAAATAGAAAAGAATGAAAAAAACTTACTAAAAGCATAAGAGTAACTTGCTTAATTAATTAACTTAGAGCTTGAATAGAAAGAATTTGTAGAAAAATGAAGAGAGACAGGAAAGTAGCTCTAAGACAAAGAAAAAGAAAATAAAAAGTGAGAGTGTGTGAATAGGTACAGTACATGCCCCCCTTCCCCCTCTAACACATATATAGACATGTTTTGGGCCAAACTTATAGGTTAACAAAGAAATAAAACCATTTGGATGGACAACCAAGAAAAATAAATTAAATGGGCTAAGACTTTAAAACAAAGTGTTATGAGCCTCGGGTTTTCCTTCTTATGTTTGGAAAATTTTGGCCAAACCTACAGTGTTGCGTTAGCTACTAATATAGGTTTACTCAAGTAGTTTTTTTGGGTTATTTTTTAAATTTGAATTTTTTTCTCATTTTTTGCCTTCAATATTTGGTTCATTATAATTGGACTTCCTAATATATTTTGATATAAGTTCTATGGTTTTATTATGATCTCATACCTTATATGGCGAGTTTCCCATGTTAACCATGGTTGGTCCAGGTTGATCCAATATGCCGCAATCTTAATATATATATATTTTTTAAAAAAATATGCCATCCAATTTGTCACCATTTACTTCCTAATGCCTTTATTTTTTTAAGGTTTTAAAAAATAATTTGATATGCGACATAGCATGGGTCAAGAAATTAGTAAGTACTATGAAAAATAGCCATTTGACGAGGCCAAAATAAAGAGAAGCCCAACTAGGCTCAAAAAAAAGGAAAAGAGAAAAGAATGAAGGGAAAAAGAGAAAAGACAGGCTCAACCGAGCTTCAAAAAAAACGGAAAAATGAAAGGCCCGGGAAAAAGAAAAAAAAAAGGAGAAAGAGAAAAGAAATGGGGCCTAAACAGGCAAAAAAAAAAAAAAGAATGAAAGGTAGGAATAAAGAATAAAAAGGCTTAACTAGGCTTAACACTCTTGGCCCAACCGAGTCTAAAAACCTAAAAAGGGAAGGGAAGAAAAAGAAACAAACAAACAAACAAACAAACAAACAATCACAAAAATTAAACATAAGAGAAAAAAGATGAAAGATTAATAATTGTTATACTCATATAAGGATGATTTTAATGACATAGTCATATATGGAGATTATCCATGTTGAGAAAAAACCAACATCACATAAGACACAAATCAGATGATAGAGCAAGGCTCATACGCTATTTAAAGATTACACATTAAACATGCAGTGACATGTGTAATATATATAACAAACCTAACTTGTTTTTTTTCTTAATTTTAATTTTCTAGATCTCTAATGACTCTTTAATTTAGTCATTGGATTTAGTTTCTACTTTAATTTTTAACATGTATTTTTATTTCATTATATCATTGGATTTATACCTTCACACAACATCATTTAAGAGCACACATATTAACTTTAGGTTAAGAGGGGAAGTTACGGTATCCTAATGGCTTTTAGCCTAGGTAAGACTCATAAAATCATCAAACTCTCTTCTGACTATTTACTTGGTGGTGGTTGGTATATTGACCTTATACTAGTTATAACCTTTAACTTCAAACTTCTTGTTGGCCTCATATTAACCTACAATAAACGATTATTAAGCAACGAGGGACCCTTACGACCAGGTAACAAACTTACCCTAATGCATGTAATGGTTACGACTTTTTGTTAGGGTTTTATTTTATGTTATCACCACTCCATATCTAAAGTCCAATATGTATCATTATATATTTATATATTTATCTAGTTTAGTTTATAGGTTAAATTTAGATCCCCTATAATCCAGTTCCTCTTCAAAGTTTATAAAACAAACTCAAAATGAAACACATGGAGCATGAAAAGACTAGCCTCATGTTTTAAGTGTAATGTTCTTTTTTATTCCAAGACAATTGTTTCATATAAAACTTTGGTGTGCTAGTGAAGGGTTTTAAACCTTTGACTCAAAATTATAGGGGTGCTCTAGAAGCATTGCTAGGAATGGAATAGGGAAGTTTCTCAACTCATAGCCGAGCTGGATCATGAACTCTGATCTTTCCTAATGAGAATCCAAGCAAATTCTCTAGATATGCAAAAGATCTAACCTCCAAATCATGTTACAAGTTATAACTAGTGCATTACATGATTAGGCTCAAGTGTTGCAAATGTCACTAAATGCTAACATAACTAGTACTGCAACTAAAACTTCAAGAATTCCACCTACATTATATGATCATCTGATAAGATGGTAGAAATTGCTCTGAGAAGCTAGGTATTAGATATTAAAGCATTAAGAAATGGGACTTGTTGGATGCCAACAAGAAATGGTGGTAATGGTAAGACATGACACCAATCTTACTTAAATGCACTAATAAAATTGAAGCTTTCATGGAAGCTATTTTCAAATAACTTTTATTCTAGAATTAATGAACTCTGCCTTACAAAGTCAACATTAGGTGATCTTGCAATAAAGAACTACATATATGAAGCTACTATGACATTATCTATATTTGATCACATCTCAAAGGGTTATACAACTCATGACTTCTGAATTTGGTAACCATGCTTGAGGAGATTCTAGGGATAACTAATGATATGCATGATGTTCATTTGTTAGGAAAAAAGAATGTTACACTGCATTGGTTTCTCATGGAAGATCTTTCTAGGGCAAATTTGATTCTTCTTCCACTTGAGTCTTTATTATCAGAAGATGTGACCACTATAAAAGATTCTAAGAAAAGGCCAAGAAAGAAATATCACCAATTCATGATCAAACCACCTATTGATTTACTATTTGAAAATTAAAAAAAGGTTATTAAGATATTTAAGCTCTTTATAACATTATTTGCATCATTTATGCAAGGACTGCAATCAATGATGACAAGTCTTGCACAAACTACTAGTCTTTATAGTGGCAATCTTCATAAAGCTCCTGAAGGGTTAGCAAAAAGTTAAGATGTCAAGCCATAAATATTCATTGATGGGATAATAGAAGAGATGTTGCCTTGTCAACTCTTTTTGTTATTGAAATTTTTCATTTTTAATATTGTCTTTCTTAAACATGTTTTATATGTGTTTTGGGATTCTATCACATCTTGTAATGAAGTATGCCTTTTATATGTCTCATTTTTGTTTATAAATTAAGAGATATTTTTGTTATACAAGTGGTATTTGACATTTTATTTTTGTTTATGCTTGCATAAATATAATAAAAAAAATAACCAAACTTTAGGGTGCATTGCTCAGATACTAAAAGACAATCCTTACCCTTTTGAGACTTGGAAATATTTACCCTCATAACTTTGCATGATCTCATGGCTCTATTGAAAACGTTATGATCAAATTGGTTTTGTCAAAATTATTCGTTAAAAAAATTTCTAAAAGTTAAACGTGTCTTTTATTTTTAGAAATAATTAGATGTTTGCTTAAAATATTATTTTGGCATACTGATTATAAGATAACAAACAAATTAATTAATAAAGTAATCCCCACTCTAAGGAGACTAACAAACTAAAATTAAAAGACATGGAACTTGTAAAAAACTTGTCACTCACACACCATGTTTTTTGGGTTATGTTTCAGTTGCATGTACAATTGTATGTAGTGGATTTAATAGTCATAGCTCATGAAACACAATTTTTTTACAAGTCTAAACTATTACACTGGACGAGGTTCAGATTTATCGGTTCTAATCGCTTGCGCTTGAAATGAGAAAAGGTCATCTTTGTTATCTCTTTTATATTAAAAGAAAATATATCCATTATAGTCCCTTTTAACCTTGAAAGAAAATTTCCTTCATCAATGAGATCACAACTCATACTAGAGGCAAGTGGAAAATCAATTATTAAGATAATATTGTGAGAAATTCAAAAAGAAAAGGAGCTCAAGAAACTCAAATACTAAAGAAAAATGATAAAGTCAAAATCAAATAAAGGTGCTCCATCATAACAGTAAAAAAAAAAAAGTAAAAAAAGAGAAAAGAAAAAGAAAGACTAAAAGAAATAACAAGTCAAACAAATGATAGTAATCCTAAGTAATTCTGTGATACTTTTTAAGCCTATAAATCTCTTTCTTTCACATTCAAAAGTCTCAACCTATATTACATAGTTTTTAAAAATCTTTTATAATCAAGATTGAAAATATATAAAATAAATGAAAGTGTTAAAAATTATAAATTATTCATAAATTGATTAAATTGTATTGAAAATATTTTTTTTTGCAAAACAAATTATACTTTTAAAAAATATATTAAAAAATAAAAGTAAAAATAAATTGATAATTGTACTTTATAAATACTAGAAAATACAACTAGAAAGAAATATTAATATATAAAACCATGTTAATATAACTTGAAAAAAATGCAATTATAAATTAAAAAAATATGATCAAAATGAAATAATAAAAAAAAAATCTACATTGTTCATGCGAACGCGATTCTGTCGGTTCTTGATTTGGTAATTTTAGTATACTAGGTAATATAATGCATGATATATAATAATTACTAGATTGAATATACGACTAATAATAGGAGTATTTATTTTGTTTGAAATTCCAAAATGAAGCAATTAAAAGGGCTCCCGAGTTAAGGCGGGCTGGTGAACGCCTGAACGAGTTTGACAAGTGAAAAGACGAGAGCATTTTTCTTTTGAGTAGCGTAAGAGTCAGGAAGATTCTGCCTTCTGTTTTTGATATCGCTTTGATGCTTGATTTTACACCATTACCAGGGCATGCGACATTGACAACGACGACTTCAAGGTCCCTCCTCTCCTCTGCATTAAATAAATCATTAGTATTTCGCCATCACGCGGCTTCTGCCTCTAATCGGACTCTTCCCGGCCGGATTACCTGCGAAACGATGTCGAGCTCAACTGGAACCGCTTTCCCCACTTTAAGAAGTGTCACCATACCCTATACTGACCTCAAGGTGCGTGAGCAGTCTTTGTTTTAATCAAAGTTGATGTATGTGGTGGAATTACATATATTTATGTTTGAATTTTTGTTGGTAGAACAAGGATGCAGACTTGTCGGCCAAGATAGAGGAAGGTTTTGGACCCAACGGCCTTGGGATTCTTTCAATTTCTGATGTAATATTCTGAAAATTCTTTCTTTTTTTCCCCTTGTTTCTATTGTCACTATAATCACTATGCGTTTCGGAATTAGAATTTATTTGTATATGATAGTGTGGAATGGTGCAAAAGGATTCCTATAGCGACTAGTTTGGTTGTTGTGTGTTTTTACTTATCTGATAAATCTTTAATTCCTTTAAAGACAAGTATTAAATGCTTGACTTGTTGTTTGATTCTGTTTTTTACCCTTTACCATTACAGGTCCCTGGATTTTCTTCGTTGCGTCAAAATCTTCTACATCTTTCACCCAGGTATAAGTTCAGAAATAGATTTCCTATATTCATTACGAGTGCCATTGGATATAAAACATTCAGAAACAGAACCAAATGAATTTTTATGCACTAGCTTATGATGCATATATCCTTCAATCTTATCAGATTGGCCAACCTTCCTCAAAAGGTAAAGGATGAGCTTGAAGATCCACACAGTAGGTAATTAATGATTCTGCCATTAGTTTTTTCTTTAACTCAGTTACCTCTATATGTCTTTCGCATCCCCATTTTATGTACATGAAGAGTCAGATGCTGTTCTTGACCCACATTCTGTGTATAATAGCTAAATATGGTATATGCTCAGAGACATACTGTATTGCAAAATGTTTGTTAAACAAAGCTGTGTATACAGTATGCTGTTCTTTTTTTCTCTTTCTTCTGTAGAATGTACTTTGGAAGCTCAGGAACAAGTGAATCCTCTTGCCTTTTAGTTGGAATACTATTCCTTTATTCTTAACCCAATGGTAGTTGACATTATGGTGGCTGCAGTCAGTAGTGGTTTAACTTCCTGCTTCATTTTACCCACTATCTGTATGTAGGTATAACTTTGGATGGAGTCATGGGAAGGAGAAGCTTGAATCTGGAAAGCCCGGTAAACTTTCTATTATATTAAAATTTAATAATCAATCTATCCAGTTCAATAAATTGCAGTAATCACACTGTAATTACATTTATCCAAGTTAATGTTTTATATATCTATCATTTTTTTCCTCTTACCTTTTTCTTCCTATTGTATCTTCTGTGCAGATCTACTGAAAGGCTCTTTTTATGCAAATCCAATATTAGATGTTCCTACCACTGACATGTGTCTAAAACAGCGGTAAAAGCTTAGAAAATAAAACTCATGTTGAAATGTTTCTTGTTTTTTTTTATTGATGAAAGCTTTGCTGTAGATTTATAAGGCTGGACCTAACACCATTGATTTTTGGACAAAGCAGATTAAAAAAATAGGGATGTTTATGGTTCACATGGTTTGTTTTTCATGTCACTGTATTTGCTTAGCTGAGGAATTTTTTTCCTCTTGTGCTGTAAAAGACTAGTTATTTACAAATAGTTAAAGACATTACATTACTCATCTGCATAACTTGTCATCCATGCTCGCTCTGTCTTTTAGGTATCCATCTTATTGTTCTTCAAACATATGGCCTAGCAGTGCTTTGCCAGAATTGGAAACTGGTAAGTTCGAGATCAACACTTTGATTTTGAGGCTGCAGATTCTATCAGTCAAATATTTTTTAATACAGTGCTTGCCTTTTTAGATGTTTCTTTATGGCTTCAAGAATTAGTATATTGCAAAATATCTCTCAAAGTCTTAGAAATGTAATAATTTTTAAGCTGTTGATTTGCAATTTGCAATCCAATAAAACCCTTTTAAATACAGAATTCTCACCTTGATGTCCGGTATGATGCCAAAATCATTGGAATCATCTTGGCTTTACACTCTGTTTATCCAAGAATTATAGCATTTTCTTCTCTGCATCCTCTTGCTGATCAAAGTAATTATAAAATCAGTCGCCAACCACCCCTTAATTCTGCTGTTGTTTATCTTTCAATGAGCTGTAGCCAAACCCTTTTTCTTTTTCTTTTTTGCTTTCTGGTGCAATTATTTGTGTTTATGATCTACACATCTATTTACAGCAGCATATATTCTTTATACTGCTTTTTTGTAAATTGAGTTTTAGCTTCCAATTACCATTGATTCCAGCTTTTATTGGATGTCACTAACTTATTTTTCACAACAGAGAAGGTAGCCTTTATACGAGTACTTTGGTATACAATCATGCTGATCTTTTTCTTTTTTTCTTGTACGAGACAACTTTGAGATAATGTGACAGAATGCCTGTATTATATAAGGGTCCTTTTCTTTTCTATTTTTTCCCGCATTTCCTATATTTTGAAAGTACTGAACATCAGCTGTTAACGTGCAGCTTTCAAAGCACTTGGAAAGCTGATGCATGATGTTGGATTGATGGTAGCTCATCACTGTGATCAATATGGTAAAACTTTATGTGTCCCCATGTTGGTATTTAAATTAAGCTAATAAGATATTGAACTCCTCTGAATTCAAATCCTCTACATGTACACATATGTTGCTGAGTATTTAGGTAATTCCTTAGCTCTGAAGAATAGAATCCATCATTTAGTTGCCCAGGAAATTGAATTAGCCATAACTATAACATTGGGAAACTATTGAATATAGGAGTTTGAGTCTGTGAATCACCTTAAATGTCCTTATTGGTGGAGCCAACTTCTTTAAATAGAGGGTTGTGGATTCCCATTGGATTTTAAACAAAAATTGTGATTAATAGTTTTCCATTTGAGATGAGAGTTCCCAGGCTTTACATATCAGCATTGAATTGCACTTGAATAGATATTATCTTCATATGGTTGGCAACCTGCAATTGCGGCTAAAAAAGTCCAGCCTGGCCATGTATATGATTTTGAAATGAGGTCATTCTTACCTGAGTCACAAACCACCTTGTATGAGTAGCGCTGGATTGAGCACTTGCTGAGTGGATTGCCTGCCTTATCCTTCTTTTTTTCTCCATTTGTCTTTATTTTTATTTTTTCACTTTTGACTACCCTTGGTAATTTGTTCGATTTTGATGAGCTCGTGTAGTATCCAAAGGAATGGAAGTGGATCAAAATGAAAGCCTCAAACAGATACTTATACGTTCTCGGTGTCATAAAGGCCGGTTGCTTTATTATTTTCCTGCACTAAGGAGGTAATGCTTTTCCTATCTCCCACTTTACTCTTCACATGTTTTTGGTATAGCTGATGAATCTTCATGTGAAAGAACCAATTCTATTTTCAGTCGTCATGATCTGACTTGTTGATAATTCCATCTGTTGTGTAGCTATATTGAAATATAAAACTTTGCGATTTACATGACTTACTTGATTAAGCTGGTCTCCTCACCCTTGATGCCCTGATTCATGTCAGCATGGCACTAAATTTCAGAAAAGTTGAGAGCAAAATCTGCGGAAGAAAGCGTAGTCGAGATACAAAATGACTATGAAATAGAAAATCTTACTACCATACAAGATAATTATATGCACATATTCATAAGAATGAGACTGAATGCCACTTCTTGATAGAAAAAGTTTTCCAGAGGCAGCAAAGAATATTAAATGGGCACTAATTAGAGCATATCACCATCACCAATTAGGGCATGTCATTACCAAATTTTCCTTGTAGTAATTACTTTTTATTCTTTATTATATGAGCTGCTTTAAGTTGTTAGGGCTCTTCGGATGATTTTTTGAAATACTAATGGTGGTTTACAGTTAATGTCTACTTGAATGCAGAGATATCATGCGAAGACTGAATTTAGTGTTCTGTCTTTTGGGTCCTTGACTCCTTTCTGGAACACTAATCTGTATTCCAGATGGTAGCTCTTCATATTTGTTGTTTATATCTCATGATGAATTGCATGAAATGGTGGAGTCTGTCAAAATAATGTGCTTCCAATGATATAATAAGTGGCTTCTGGAGGGAATACTTACAAGTAGAATCACATGCAGTGATTGTGTCCCAGATGGTGACTCGACATCATCTTGGTGTGGGTGGCATACAGATCATGGCTCACTGACAGGTGATCAACTTTTTAATTCATGAGATACTACTATTTTTGTTCTCTCTCTGGGGCATATAGGCTTGTTGATGATGTGCATGCTTAAGCATTTTTCTCAGCAACATACATTCCTTTTTCTGATTTTGTATTTAAATTCCAAATAAAATTTATCCTAGGATTTACAAATTTTTTTCCTGCCACTTGTTATTGACAGGATAAGTTTGTAGAGAGATCAGAATATTTCTTTTTCTTGGAATTTCTAAATTGGGGTTGACGTTGTGTCTGATTTTTGTTTCAATTTGATATGTAGGTTTGACTTGTGCCATGTTTAAGAGAGATGGTGTAGAAATACCTTGCCCTGATAGCATTGCCGGCCTTTATATTAAAACACGAACTGATCAAATTGTCAAAGTAAACTTTCTTGTCTTTGACATTTTACTTATGAAAATGCTATCTATGATAATGAACTTCATTTAATTGTTCACTTTAACAAATTCTTCATTCTTTTGGAAGCACCAGCCTTTGTTTTAGACTCCATATTAGCTGTTAGCAATGTAGGATCACTTACTCCAATCTTGTTTTCCAATCTTCTGGCTTGAAACCAAGCAGATTAACTTTAGAAGTCTAATTCATATCTTCACTCATTTGCCTCTCATGAAATAAAACTGAGAGATAGCAGATGTCAAATGATTATAACATAAGAAACCTAGAAAATTCCTCAGATTAACTTTAGAAGTCTGATTCATAACTTCACTCATTTGCCTCTAACGAAATAAAGCAGAGATAGAGCAGATGTCAAATGATTGTAACATAAGAAACCAAGAAAATTCCTCATTACAGACCATAGAAGCAAATTTAAAATCAAGTCGATTTTGTTTCAACCTTGAAAGCTGCGAATTAATAGAACAGAAAAATCTTAAACCTTGAAAGTTATGAATGATAAGAACAGGGACAGGTTTTATGTTTGATGGGTTCCCACATGGTTGTATTTAGGGATAGAAATGGTGATCAGATACTCTGAGAAAGCATCCATTTATTTTTCTTTTTCAACTTGAATTTAGTACAACACCAACCGTGTTCCCTTCAAGCACACTCACCCCTAATAAAACGAATGAATCTGGGGAAGACCTCAAAAAAGAAATGAGACCAAGTGCTTTATATAAGTGGAAGTGCTTGCTTCATACTGAACCTTTTTAGCATATGTGGTTCGTTATGACATTTTTAAGTACATTCTGAATGATACTAAGTTTGTCATTGACTTGTATGTTTCTTATGTTTTAGGTTGTGTTTGGAGAAGGTGAGGTAGCGTACCAAATTGGTGAAACAGCTGAAATACTGTCAAGAGGTTATCTTTGTGCAACACCGCACTCTGTTCAGGTACTTTTCATATTTGATCTTTTTAATGGAAATAATTGGGATTAACACTTAGGATTGCATGTTGTGTATTGCACTAGTTCTTATATTGAACCAACAATTAGTATTTGTTGTTGGATGCATGGTTTGGTGATCCTTCAAGGTGAAAAATAGCAGCGTCATTGTATGAAACAAAAATTCTAGGTGACAGGGACTTGGCTATGTTGAAATTTATCAAAGCAAAAACGTGAGGTGACATGCTTCCAAGTGATAGTTTTTCCTGCTCTGAAGGGCTGTTGTGATTTTTCTATATGATTGAGTAAGAAGGGTTTAAGCTCGGTTTGAACTTTTATTTCTGTACATTTGAAGTTGGAAATGATTTCATTTACAGATTTTCTTTTCCTTAAAGATCTATGATTTGGCTCCCTTGACATCTCTTGATTTTTAAATGCCTAAACAATTGATGCATGACAGCACATGCATGTCTCTTTGTTTTATAAATTTGAAACTTTTCTTCAAGTGCCACAGGGGCTTGTCTAAGATAAATAGTCAGTTATTTCAATATGCAGAGTGACAGTAAGCTGAGTGAGCATGAAAGATACGATGGGCATTTTATTTTCCTACTTATTTACTTCCTAGGGTCTTTTCTTTCTTTTAAGAAAAATGCTTTCATTTGTTCCATAAAGCATTCATTTCTGATATATATGGTACTTGTATGGAGCGGGCTGCCCTCTTTCATTGTCTAGGGACCATTTGCAGCAGTCCCGCACACAAGTGGCAGCCCTACTTTTTTTCAGAAGGTGTTACGTAAAATTCCAGCCATACTTTTTTTTATGACAAACTGCTTGTCATACCATTATGTAACCCTGATCTAGCATATTGCGACTGATGATGAGCAAACTGAAGTAGAGCTGAAATTCAGTGTTTGAAGTTGGAGCATCTAAGTTACATGTGACACCTATCATTAAGATTATAATGCATTATATCTAAGCTGTGAACAATGAACTTGGTGGTTTTTTCCTTTCTGTACAATCTCTTTGGAATATAATGAAGTAATAACCTGTCCTGGTTTAATGTTTTTTCTGTAGGCACCCAAAGGGGAGGAGGCTTCTGGTGTTGACAGATCAACATTTGCATTATTCATGCAACCCGATTGGTATGCTATTTAACAACGATGAATTATAGAATCTATTAACATGACTTGTCCTGTCACGTTTCCTTATTGCTATGTGAATGAACTATTCTGAACACCGGTAGTTTCAATGTAATCTTGAGACTGCATACGGATCTACAGACCAAAAATGTTGGCAGCAGTCACGCGATTGATACATCCATTTTCTTCCTTAACACACACTTGGATGAATTAGTTATTAATTTTATTTTATTCTTTTTAATCAACTCTAAGTATGGACTAAAGATCCTTGCATTTTATGATGTCTTTACCGTTGTGCTATGATGACATCAAGCATCATTAACCAGTATTTTTTTTATCAGAGAAACTCGTAACTTTTAAACAGAGCAAGATATATTGACGTGTTTCTTGTCTTGTAGGGATGAGAGACTTAACTTTCCCAAGGAGATGCATATTCACAAAGATGTAAGTAGTCTATGCTTTAAATTCTGTAACTTACAAAGCACGCTGCATATTTGATTGAAAATCTGGTAGAATTAGAAAGTCATTGGCTTCATCATGATAAATTTCATTTTGAGTTACTTGAGGCACAAGTGGACGTAGGAAGAAAATGATAAGAACACATGAACCAGGATCAAGAAAACACCACCATGGTGAAGACAAGTGTTGTGGGCTTTTGGCAGCAAACTATATTACTGTTAAGAGATCATCCAAAAAAAAGAAATAAAAGAGCTATAGTTGAAGGAAAACTAACCATTTCATGAAAAATGGGCATACGCCAGCAAAAATAACTGTTTACTGCTCCCTCTTCAAAAAAATGAATTGCTTGTAACTCGCACGCAGTAGAGAAATTCCCACCATATGTTGGTGCATATTATTAACATTAAAAAAAAACCTAAAATAGGCCAGTCTTTCACTGTAATGCTGTTAATATTCATCCTCACACAAATTACTATTCATAGCAATGTTCACTTTGCAAAATTTCATCACAGGTCCTCAAGTTTTTCTCTTGCTCCATTGTGGTTCAAAGACTTTATTTTCTTTCAATTAGGTCCTCAAGAGTTCCTTCTTGGTTGCTCTGGATTTTTTTCATTCTCTTTGAATTTCATGTAATCTCTTTCCCTGGGTATTGTAGATTATTTTGGCATTGCATGCCATGTCGATTTTACATGGGAAGTTTTGAAATTATTGTAAAAAAACAAAATTCAAAGAATAGGGATCAAAATTGACGTTGGCATAAGCTGAAAGCCTTTTTCATTCTTACTGTTAAAAAATGCATGTAAATCTACACTTTGATCCTTCTATTTTACTTTAGTCTCCTAGGATTTTGGATTTTTCATTTAGATCCCAAATTTTATTTGTTTTGCATTATAGACCTTGAGTCTTGAGAGAGGAGAGAAAATAGCCCGAAAAATTTGAGGAGATAGAGCTTACTTGGTGTCTATAGATTAAGAGAGAAACTTAATGAAAATAGAAGAAAAAAAAAAGGTGGGAGAACATTTTCACTCAAAAACACGATTACATTGCAAATATTTGGCAACGTGATACCATGACACATGGGCAGGAGGAAGTTTCCTCTACCCGTGTTGGAGGAAATTATTGCCTCGTTAAAGGTGATTGCCTGCTACTTTTGGGAACACTTTGGCGTTTGTATGTTGATCGAAAAAAAAAATACTAGTACTGCTAGCAACTGCCGAAGATGTCGATGCCTATGGCTCTTAAGAAAATAGGGACTCCTATCACATGACTCTTATAGTTTGAGCTTTTTTCCTTCACTGGTGTGATTCATGGCTAAAAAATGGTGAATCCTGTCTAGCTAATGGTTTCTTGTTTCGGCTGGGGCATTTTATAAAACAGCCAGCAAAGAGCAAGAAAAGTTTTACCAGCTACACTGAACTCTGGCTGGTGCTGGCAGAGTCTCATGCCTGCATCATTTGTCGAAATTAGAAGGCCAATAACTGCAGCAAGGAAGTGCTTCTTGCCTGAGTGTTTAGCAGATATCAACTTGACTTTTGATCCCCCGTTTCCTGTGTTGTTTTCAGCTGGTGCTAGCCAATAGCTGTCTCGCGTTTGGAGAATATTCTGAGATGCTGCTGGACAAGTATTACCACTTGAAAACGTAAAGGGCCGTTATGTTCCTCCTCCCCCGCTTTCAATAGCAACTGTTCTGTATCACGTCATGATCGTATAATAAATTCCTCTCTGTCTGCTTGGAAGACCCAAAGACAATTTTGATATGTACTCCTGCCTTTTCATTTTGCTTTCATTTTCTTATTCATATCGCATGTTATTGATACAGGAAAGAAAAGTGATTCTTGCTGATGTCGTCAGCATCAACGGATTTATTCGTTTTCTATTTATTGTCACAGTGATGAATCTCTTCTTGCTATGGGCTCTGATAAAAATGAAGAAAAAAGCACGGTAGGCGTTCATACCCTCCGAATCCCATTCCCCTTGGTCCCAACTGGTTTTTCTTTTTAAATTATCTCTGATTAAAAAAATAGCAATTTCAAAAAGTTTTTACAAAGTAACACTGTTGATGAAATCAATGGTTTAAAATTGTCAATTGGATTGTCACAAATAACAAGAAGAGGAGAATGGGGAGAGAAATAAGAAAGAGACGGAAAAAAAAGATATCTTAAAGGTATATCCAAAAAAATTCAAAAGATTTTGATTTCATGAATTTAATAATATTGAAAGAATTATTAACAATGATTAAACTTATATATCTATTTGAAGGTGACGAGCAGTTTATTTATTTATTGATTTAGATGCAACCAAGATATAATTTTTACTTGTTCAAACAACAACTAAGGTGAAGCAAGAACAACAAATCTTTTTATAATAAACATATTTATTTTGTAAGTTTGTTATTACAGGAATCTCTTATAAAAAATTGGACTAATGAAATATACAATACTTAAATTCTCGATGTAGATACTATATAGTTGGTTTTTATTCTTCAGAGACTACAAGTATAATAAGAGCATCCGTCGACAAAAAAATTATTCTAAGATGATCATCTCGTGCTATTAAGAACAAACCCATTCTGATTATTATTGATAATTATTTTTTATTTTATTAAATGTATTTTTTCCATATTTTTCTGAAATTATAGGTTAAGTTGTTGAAATTTTGGTTTGTTTTCTATATATATATTTTTTGCTATTATAATTACTCACTTGTTTTTAAATAACAGGCGGTGGTAAACATTGACTACTAGCGATGATGTTTCTTAATGTGATGAGATTTATTTTATTGAGATTTTGTGCCTCTGCATTGTAATCAGTGTGCCTCGAAAGGTTTCTTCCTTTATTTTTTTCCTCCTTTTATCATCATTGAAATATACATATACCTTTTCAAGCGAACAACTCTAGCTGTGAGAATTGTCAAAGCCATTCAGGATAAGGTGGGTCCCGAGCTGATACTGTCTGCTGTGGTGTAAGCGTGTGAAAATGGTTTTATTTATCGGTGGGGGATAAGAATAAGAGTAAGGAAATGATAATTTATTCCAACGGAGGTATGTTTTATATGTCAATAATATGGCAGAGGTCGGCCGGTAAATCCCAATCTGTCACGATTCGAGGTGTCTATGCCATGATGTCATGCTCGCCGGCCTGCCGCTTCGTGCTCTCTCTCTCTCTCTCTCTGGGTCCCAAAGGTCAATTTTGGCCTTTAAAATTGCTTGTGTTTTCGCCTCTGTGGCTGCTTGAGCTATATTTATTTAAGTGTTTGATTTTTTTTTTAAAAAGAACTTTTATTTTAAAAATAGATATAGAAATACGAAAACTTGTTTGTTTCCGTCGTCGTTTTCGACAAAATAAAACTGACACGTTCTCGAAACTCTTCAAAATAAAAAATTGAGTTATTAAAATTAGTTTTATATATTATTATGCTATAATTTAAGAATTAGGTTAGGCACTGACAAGTGCAGAATTTGGAATGCTCTTTAGACCAAACTAATAATTGAGTTAGGGATATATTATTTATACTTAAATTAGTTTTATATATTATTATCGCATCCTTCATCTTTTTGACATTATATATATATATATATATATATAAAATCAAAGTAGAATTCTAATAATTTAAGTATTAAATTAACACCAAGTGTGTTTTTTAAAGATAAAAACGAGATAAAAATATCAAGCCAAATAGGTTTTTATTTTAACAATTGAAAATAAAAAAAATAAAACAGAAAATAAAGGGTTTTAACTCCACCTTTCAATGAAAAAATTTGAATTTTTTTAATGTTTTTAATTAATATTTTAATATTAAAAATAAATTTTAAAAAATAAAAAAAATATTTCATAAAACATCATATATAAACCGGTTACAAGTTTGCCTTTGAAACATTTATAGCAGAAAGTCTGGATTTTAAAAGGAAAACGTGGGCTAAATAAGGACAAAAAAGCCGCAGGGGGGGCTGTATACAGCCCCCTACACGGCTTCTCTGAGCTCAGGTCCTTTTCAGTGTTTGAATTAGCATCCACTCTCATTTGACCAGCGTGTGAATTTCTTTTCTGTAATTACCAGAAAACCCCTGCTAGGAAAAGTAATTGTGTTGAAAATACAAGTTCATGATTTGTGTGCTGTCTTTTCTTCCTCTTTCTTTACTGCAATTTTGGTCATTCGCTTCACTCAATTGCAACT
>Ga0325410_1003172_pt1 | contig 18492 bp, 9 predicted proteins | sample PopdelMetagenome_16_FD_206182 | JGI IMG/M metagenome (GOLD analysis project Ga0325410, IMG submission 206182) | Populus deltoides microbial communities from Bellville, Georgia, United States - Xylem-PdIQD-R3 | ecosystem: Host-associated > Plants > Phyllosphere > Stem > Wood/Secondary xylem... | reverse complement strand
ATCACCGAACTCGCAAACACCCCTCTTAAAATCCCTCTTTCACACCTTTTATACTATAACAAGCTATCCAAAATACTAATGCATACTTCAAGATATGGCCAGACCATTAAGAGAATACATATCTAACTAGTATTGTTTAGTAAAATCATTTTGGATTTTTATCGATCCTAGTTTAAAGTTTTCAGCCACAAATCATGTTTTGGATATAGTTCGCATGATCTTTCTTCAAATTAACTAAATTAATACTTTAAAATATGTAAGATATAATGTTCTTGCAAGTCTCAATCCTCAATTAGATTTTACTTGAAGAGGATAAAAGCTAATATAATATAAAATCATTATTGGAGTTTCTTAAATTTAGGCATCAAATGGTCTTTTAAGTATTGGCAATTTGTATTAACTATACATTAGAATTCGAGGGAACATCTAGAAATAATTTCCCTTATATTATCTTGTGAAACATTGCATTCTCAATGAATCATATATAGTATAATTCTAAACAAAGTAGCTCTATTGTGTGGAAAAATTCAATGAAATCTTCAATTATTAGCCGTAGATTGCTAAAGATGAGACTCCAACTCGAGCCCTAATCCCACACACTTTCACAGTAGCTCTTTAGAGTTCGAATTTGCCTTGTTCTTTCTAAATATTCACCCCTCTTTTTTCTTTTTCTTTTTCTGGAAAATTGTCCATCCATCCATATATAGTATAAACTACATTATAGTTTTTTACGATTGTGTATATATGAAATTATATCTTGTGTTGCTGATCCAATCTTTGATCTAATATAGTTAAATATATACCTAACAAAATAGTGTTTTCATCTTTGCTTTCCATACCTATAAACCCTACTTCCACACTTGCTCGCTTCACTTGCTTTTGCAAGAGCACCAATAAATTACAAAATCATTAGTATTATTTGGATATTTAGATTGCACCTCCCTCTCCCTCTCCACCTCTCTTTTCTCCTGACCAGTACGTTACCGTCTCTATGTACTATTGCGACGTCAAGCAATGATCTTAATTTCATGCCAAGATAAATATTTATAAGCAACATAGAAGCCTCCTGGAAGAGTAATGTCCGCGTGCAATGTATGTCAGTGATCAGTAGAATCTAATAATAGTGAGAAAGCTTTGCAACGTGATTGAATAGTTATGTGCATGGTCTTTAGGGAGACCTAAAGTCATTGGGATTAGAGGCTTCTTTTGTTTTCACACCTGCCTTTCCTAACATGGCAGAAACAATACTCTTAGCAAGGCATGGCATTAGGTTTGTCAATAATTGCCATTGAAAACTTGCACCACGGCAAAGAATCTTGATGATAATGAGGATTTCGAACCTTTTAGCCTGACTAGTATTGAGGTATAGAATGAAGTTTTTACCTGAGCTCATAGGAATTAATCTACAGGCGAGGTTCAAAGGAGAAGGCATCGATCGATACCTATGTTGCGACTTGGGAATCAATTGATATGCATCTGTTACACACATTAACAGAAGCAATTAAACTCTTAAATAGTATACAAATTGCTTGGTATTGAAAGAAATATATAACCTCAATATAGTTTAGCCTAATGGTTAAGAAGGTACGTATAATCCTTTTCTTGACATTTCTAGATAATAAGTAATCTAAATATTCAGAATTTAGATCCTAAAAAACTCTAAATAATAATCATATACCCATAAACAAATAATTTGAAGCAATACCATTTGTTTTTTATGGAACAAATTTTATAAGTAATGATGTAAAAAATATGATGATGATGACATGATCAGGTGATAGTAATTGTCGTAGCTGGGGGTGATGGTGGTGCCCACGGGGATAATGAATCAAAGATAATGTGGTGGTGCGGCGGGAGTGACAAAATTACTTGTACAGTTAATGGATATCTAACAAAATCCAAGCAAGGATGAGCATGGAGGCATTTTCCTTTTGAATGCCCCTCACCTCTCATAAAGAACTCGAAACCAATTTATTTTTTAAAATTAATACTATTGTCGAGTTTACTTTTCAATTATTTATATTTAATAATGTATTAGATTTGAGATAAAATTCAATGTTTTATATGAGCTTAATATTTATTTTTGTATTGTGTATCAACTATCAAATATTGTATTGCAATTCAAGATATTATATCATTTTTTTTTGTTAATTAATGAAAATCTTCAAATTTATCTCATTTTCAATGAAAATAAGTTTTTTTTCTTATCCGAAACGTGATCAATATAAAAACGTATTACCTGTCAATTTATCATTTTTAGTGCATGTTTGACGTTGTGTAACTTTTGTTTTTTAAAATAATTTTTGCCTGAAAAAAATTAAATTAATGTTTTTTAGATGTTTTTCGATGATTTTAATGAGTTGATTTAAAAAATTAAAAAAATCTGAAAAAAATTATTTTAATACATTTTCAATTGAAAAATACTTTTAAAAAATATCATACAATGCATTACCAAACATGCAATTTATAATAAAGTAAAGGTTTTATGGTGGCAAGATGACAATGGTGGAGGTTAATGGTAACATGAGTGGAGTGTGAAACAATCCAAATGAATAAAAAGAAATGCAAAAATAAGAGATGAGAAGGCTAGAGTTTCATTGATACTGTATAATGTGATCACAATAATCTAAGGAAATAGGTTTGATCTAAATACAGAGAGATTATATATAGGCTAAACTGAAAAGAAAATAAAAAAAAATATTATTTTATCCTTAATAAATAAAACAAAATAACCCTATATTTCTTAACATCTCCCCTCAAACTCACGATGTGGCAGTTATAAGCATCGAGAGTTTGCCAACAAGAAAAAAAAAAGGGAAACAGAATTCGACTTGGTAAGGAAATTTGTAATCTGTAAAGAAGAAGAAATAAAAGGCAAAGTAATGGTGCCATGCTTGAGATAATAACAAGTAAGATGACAATTGATCTGAATGTATTTAGTTCGTTAATAAAAAATTGAGTTGTGAGCAATTTGAATAGAACTTTAGTTGTCACAAAACAATACATAGAAGTGAGATGAGAAAATAAAACTCTCATATACGCAAGTAACCAACATAACCAAACAATCTATTTAGTAATAGATGTCATAACACAATATTCTACTTTGGTTGAAAATTGAAAAACAATAAATTATTTATTGCTCTTCCAAGAAATAAGATAATCACCTAAAAAATACAGAAACTAATAACAGACTTGTGATCTGTGGGATCATTGTTATGATCGGCATCAGAATATGCGTGCAGCTCAAAAGAAGAGGTGGATGGAAGTAAAATACTATGAAAGATTATACCCCGAAGATATCGTAAAATATGAAGAACAACTGTCCAATGAACGATGGTAGGAGAAGCAACAAATTAACTAACAATATAAACAACATATGCAATATCTCGACGAGTAATAGTGAGATATATCAAACTCTCAATAATAATACGGTATAAAGTAGGATCTGACAAAGGTAAATCATTAGAAGAAAAATATTTTGTGTTAACCTGAATGAGAGTATCTACAGTCTTATTATCATTTAATCTAACTCGCTCAAGAACATCTGCAACATATTTCAACTTGTATCAGTGCACTTAACAAAAAATTTCTCAAACCAAGCACGAGGTGCTTGTTTGAGACTATATAACATTTTCTTAAGCTTGCAAACATACCCAGAATCATGTGAAACACCAGAAGAGGGTGCCATATAAACTTCTTCTTGAAGATCTCTATAATAAAAGTACAAAACATAGTTATTTTTTCAACTGGAGCAAATGTCTTATCATAATCCATATCATACTATTCAGAGTATCCTTTTGCAACCAACCTAGCTTTATATCGCTCAGTAGACCCATTACAATTAGTCTTGATCTTATACACCCAATGATAACCAAGAAAACTCTTACCAGAAGGTAGAGGAACCAAATCTCAAGTATTTGTCTTATGCAAAGCAGAAAGTTTCTCATTCATAGCTTGCTGTCAAAGAGGATCAGGAATTTCTCTTTATAGGAAGAATGCTTAAAGAGACAATAAATAGAAGCTAAAAAAACATAAAAGATGAAGAATAAGAAAAATAGGCAAAATTTAGTAACTTTATGGACTTAGGAATGTGTGTGGATTGACGTAGAGGTGGATTCATAATCTTAAACGGAGCTTTGAGAGAATATAGAAAAAAAATAGAGCTTTAGATATACCAGAGAGTAAATTATCAATACCTGCAGAATAATCAGTACGAATTGTTCGAACATGAGAAGAGGTATTTGAAGTACTGGAACTTGAGATGATAAACTATCAGAATCTTCAGAAAAATATTTATATGAATAAGATCAGATCTAGTCAAGCTATAAGTAGTGGATAGAATAGAAAAGAAAGGTAAATGCTCGAGAAAGACAACATGATCAGACACATTAAGTTTCTGAGTTATTGGATCAAAACAACGATATCTTTTTTTACCTTATCATAACTCAAAAAGAAAAAAATAGCAAATTAAAAGAACAACGTATTGCATTCTATATGAGGACAAAGAACAAAACAGTTACAACAAAAAACTCTAAAGAATGAATAGGCATACTCATACAAATTTTTAAAAGGAGAAAATTCTAAAATATAAGAAGATAGAATTATATTAATCAAACCTACAGTAGTAAGAACAACTTCTCTCTAAAATACACCAGGAACATAAACAGATAAGAAGAGAAAACGAGTAGTTTCAATAATGTGCCTATTTTTTCTTTTAGCAACTTCATTTTGCTCAAGAGTATTTGTACACAAAGTTTGGTGAATGGTTTCATCTAAGGAAAAAAACTCACAAAATTTATTAGAGTTGTATTTCTCACTCAAATCACTCCTAAAACATTTGATAACAGTGGAATGTTGAGTTTTGATAGGAGCTCGAAAGGCTATATATATCTCAAAGAATTCAGAATATTATTTCATTAAATAAGCCCAATAATAACGAGTATGATTATCATCAATAAAAGAAATATAATATTGAGACCCTCTTTTATGGTAATATGAGAAGTCCCTATACATCATAATGAATCAAATCAAATTTAAAAGAAGAAACAAAAATACTTCGATTAAAAGTTAAAGCAGAAAATTTTGTCAGTTTACATCCATCACAATCATAAATATTAAAAGTTTGTGAATTTCTTAAAGCTCTTATGGATACCATAAATCTCAAATGAGAAGCCAAAACATGATCTAAACAAGAATATCATAAATAAAAACTAGAAGAAGAACTCAAATGAAAAGAAGACAAATTAAAACTAATAGCAGCAGCAGTAACTGGCGTTATAGTCCATTCTTCCTATGGCCTGTCCCAATTAGCTTCTAAGACTGCAGATCTTGCACACAACAAAAAGAAAAGGAAAAGATGACTAAATAATCACTAGAATCACATAATTGACCAACATGAGCTAGATTTAATGTGAGTTTTGGAATAAGAAAAACATTAAGGTAAGACAAGTGAGGTGTGACAATAGAGCCAACACTTGTTAAGGGCATGAGAGTGTCATCAGTAGTCATGACATGAATAGAAGGTGAAGAGGACATAAAAGTAAAAGATGAAGAATCTGGAGGCATATGATGTGAAGCACTAGAATTCAAGACCCATTCAGAATGTGACATGCCTAAAGAACTATGAAGCAACTGACCTATAGGGAAAAAAAATGAACATAACTTGTGATTGTAAAGAGAGAAACTTCTGAAATTGCTCAATCAGAGTACTAAGATCAGTGAAAGAACCTAATGGAACTATTGTTGTAAAGAACCTAATGGAACTATTGTTGTAACATTGTGGTATGGTGGTTTATTACCCTGAAATGGTCTATGAGCATTAGATTGTGACTAGCTGTCAGGCTTTCAAGCTTAATTTTGTTGTCTCAACTTGGGACACTAAGCCTTCCAATGACCTTTGTGTTTATAAAAATTGCACTCATCAAAAGCAACCCTTGTGTAAAACTTATTCTAATTATTAGAGAATGGCTTAGAATGTACTACTAGCATAGAAAGATTAGAAGTATAAAGAATTCTTTTTTCATAATAAGATTGAAGATGTATTTCTTCAGCCAATAACTCACTGACAATTAAGTCAACAAAAGATAATGGAGAACGATGCAAAGTTGAACGTCTAAGTCCTTCAAAATCATTTCAAAGTGCCGTTAAAAATTATATCAATCGTTGCTCCTCTCTATGAGTAATATAGGTACCGCATGCCTTTAATTATGTTGATTCTACAAGAGATAATTGATTCTAAAGATATGTCATAGCATAATCAAACCCTTGAATACTTATATTTTTTTGGTGAAGAGCTTGTATATCATTCTCTAATTGATACTGCTTTTTAAAATTTGATTGTGTAAATAACCTTTGCAAATGATTTCAAACCTCTTTTGATGTCTTATACTTTATCAACTGTGTATCTATAGAATGCTCAACAAAATTGTTAATCCAAGTAATAATCTTTGCATTGTTTGCTTCTCATGTATATATCAAAGCAGTATAACTCTTATCGATATTCCTATGTATCATAGAAGTTCCACTAACATATTCCCACATCTTTTTACCCTTAAGAAAATTTCTCATTACATAACTCCAATATGAATAATTATTTCCATCCAACCTCACACTCACAGACTGAAATGAATCATTTCTTTTAGTAGCCATAATCAACAAACAAAGAAAACCAGAACATAAAAAAAAGAAAATGAAATATCAGATTACAGAATCTGAACAAATGTCTTCTCGAAGTTATACGATCACTTTAAAAAAAAATCAAGGCTCCACCTCGAACCTTGGTAAGGGCGTGTTGCCCCCTACAAAATCTCTAGCCTCGTTTCATGAAATCATGCTCTGATACCATGTGGAACAATCCAAAGAAATAAAGAGAAATACAAAAATAAGAGGAGAATGTTAGGGTTTCATTGATATTGCATGATGTGATCACAATAATATAAGGAACAGGTTTAACTTAAATATAAAGAGATTATATATAGACTAAATTGAAAAGAAAATAAAAATATTATTCTACAGTTAATAAATAAAACAAAATAACTATATATTTTTGATATGGAGTTAGGTGATAGAGATGACATCGTGATGATGATGGTAATAAAATGATGATAGTTAACATGTTGAATGATATTTTAAATTAATTATTGTTTTGAAAATATTTCATTATATAAAAAAAATCTAATGAATGTACCATGTTTATATTATGATAACATATTTTATATTAATTGTTCTATAAAAATATTTTACACAGAAAAAGATATAAAAAAATTAAAAAAATATTTTCCGTGAAATATTTTAAGTACATAAAACGCCTCCTTAAGATGTAAAGGCATCTCAAGGCATCTCATATATATATATATATATATATATCTTCATTTTGAAGGGATTGCGATAGCTTAAAATAAACATCAATATGAAAATTTTTAATTAGAATCGAGATGGACAGAAGAATAATTAAAGGGTTTTTACATTTGTACGTAGTTGAGTGCATTGTTTCACTTCCATCGATATATTTCATTGGTCATGAATTTTTCTACTTTTAGCACATAAAAATATCCTTTCTGTTCTCATCATCTTTTATCTACGGCACCGTTTATTACATTTGTATGACATCATGAACGGCCCGCTTTAATTTCACCTCTGACCTTTTCCCTCGTTTCGTACATCGATCTTTTCCCGTTTTGTTTTTTTGTCTATCAAAATATAGCAGCTAGTGTTAGTACTATGGTTTTGATTTCTTGCTTTTAATCTTACAAAGTGATGGTAACTACTAGTTATTTATTAATTAGTCCACGGTGGTGCATAGTTGCCAAAGGTGGTGGTGGTAACGACTGCTAGGTGGGCCATGGGCCAATGAATCTTAGCAGTAGTGACAATAGACAAGCCGACAATACGGTAATCGCAGTGGTCACCAAAGTGATGGTGGTGATAGCAGCAAGCACTCACTGCTGGCTGCGGTAGCGAACACTTGACCATGGTGACTTTGGGTTGCTCTGTTGGCTTGGATTGCTAGCGGCACTTTTGGTGTGGTTATGAGCTCACTATTGATAATCCATGGATGACAATGAGCTAGGTGGCCGCCGTGAAAATAGTGATAGGAGGTCGCAGTTTAGCTGGTGCAACAAGCCAATCATGGCAATGGCATGGTGGCCGTTAGGAAACGTTGGTGGCAGTGGCAGTCACCGGTTGATAATGTTGAAAAAATCAGTTGCCATTGTTAAAATTACTCTTTTTCTAAAATTATGGTGAACAGTTGGAAATTTTAGACTATATTTATTGACAAAGAAATATTTTTCATTTCCATTGATTTTCAGTTTTCTGTTTTTTTAATGAAAAATCAAAAAACAGTGTTAAATTTATTTCATTCAAATTAAAAAATATTATGAAAAAGTTATATAATTAACTTTAAAAAGGATATATATTTATGTTAAATATATAATAAGAATCAAGTTTATGGCACTAACTAAATATAATATGAAAGTAGAAAAAAAAACCAATTTTAATCTTTTACACTAAAAGTTGTTTGTATATAAAAGAAAAAAAAATATATATTGTTTATGTTTTTTTATTTATAAAAATAGTGCAAAACCATGAAGAACCTCTAGATTTATACTAAGAATTAAATTCATTAAACTAACTAAATATGAAAAACAATATTGCATTTGAATAGAAAACTACAGTTATCTTCTTTTTTCTACCAGTCTTTTTTAAAAAAAAAAAAAAACTATAATTTTAGTTTCTTAAAAATAAAAACAAAAAAAAAAGACAACGTTAATTGTGGCCTCATTGGAAACAATTCAAACAGAAAAGGCTATTTCTTTGCTAGTAGTAGTTTTACATCAAAATAATATTATTTTATTTTTTAAAAATTTATTTTTTTTATATCAAAATAGTCTTAAAATACAAAAAATAATTTTATATTTTTATGAAAACACTTTTCTAACTCAAAAACAAATAATCAAGGGCAATTCTCTTTGCTTGTAACCGCGACCAATGTCAAAGCAAAGGATCAGAAAAGGGCATTGATAGAGGACAAGGGGGCGAACAAGGCGCACCTGCAGTTTCATTGTCTCGCTTGCGGTAAACTGTGGCCGTTCAAACACGACCAGAGTTAAGGAGACAGCATTTCCACTTCACATGCGAATCAGAAAAAGGCATTGATAGAGGAGAGGCATCAGTTAGCTATAGATGTGCTTGAATTTTCTTGCAATTGAGAGCATTTGTCCTGCTTTTGCTTTTAAATTACACCTGACTAGTGTCATTACTTACTTCGAAGTTGCATCGCCACAAAGAAGAAACCCTGATTTTTCTGAACTCCCTGCCCTGATTCAGTATGAAGTCCATCATTGAACGCTACAGCAAACAAAAAGAGGAGTGCCAGCCACTGGTAAATCCTGCTTCAGAAGTAAAGGTAAGCACTCAACAAACACTTATATTGCTTTGCGAGATTTACAGCATGCATAGAGGCACATCCACTCAAGTGATTGCATTTTTACTCGAGGGGAGTTGTCAATGGCTCTCGGGCCACTCTGAAAAGGCATCTAGATTTATAAGCAGCTTCATGGTTTTTCATCACCCCCACGTTTGAACCTGCTTTTGACTAAAAAGAAAGAATGCTAAAAACTTGGCATCAACGGACAACAAAGCAGCTGGATCCACAAATATAGCATAGTCTGCCAGATGTTACAGATTTGGATCAATGCACACATCATTCACAAACATTGAATAGATTAAAATAATTGTGTTTCAAGGAGATCTCTATGGATAAACATCAAGCGACATCATTATGGTTCCAAGTCATCTATAATAAAGAAGCATGCAAGAGCTGCGACTCTAAACTATCATTCATATCATGCATGATGATCACCAACCAATTGTCACTGGGTTCTCGTCAAAATCTTCCAGCCCTATACAGTAGCCCAGTTCATTGTCAGATTCAGCCTTCTCTCTGTCAATAAACTCTTCTGGCAACTAAGTGTTCTTCCTCACCAAAAAGTTTCCCAACACTCTTCCCTGTTGTAAAACAAGCAGAACACACAAGTAGAAATGATACAACATGTACAAACACACAAGTTATTACAAGAACCAATCTCAACATTTCATTAAATCAAAAAGATATACACAAGTCTGTCTGTGCATGCGCTATGCACAATGATTTTCTATTATGCCAAGCCATGTTCAATTTAATTTTATCCTGCAACCAAACACAATAGCAACGTCACCATACAGGAACATTTACAATATTCAAAAACAAAATTCCTCTGCAAAACTGAATACACGACCATCTCATTAAGTGTTCTCTGTAGATTGTAGCATCAACATGCAGATTTCTAAGGCAATCACTTCTTCAAGCAGCTCTCATCAATTCTATTCTACTCCAAATTATTGCTTGTTATATGATGTGCTTCATTTTCTGCTCACTAGTTTTGGAAAAGGGAGGCAGCAAGCTTGAGGAAGGAACTGCAGTGCTTGCAAGAATATCGTCGGTAAAGTTAATTATCACTGAATATTCTCAATAGAGGATCTCAACAACACGTCACCGTTGGCCTTAAAATAATGGTGTAGGCTATGTGGTTAAAAAAATTTACGGCCATGTTATGTTTCACATCATGGATCGCAGTTGTAGCCACATCTGCCACGAGAAAAACTAATAGATTTGTGCATCCATGGACAAGTTTTCTTTCTAACACTATATTCATGGACAAGTATAAACTCTGGCACCATACCTAACATTTGCCTTGAGATGTTGCAGGCAATTGATGGGAGAAGAACTGTCTGGTTTGAGCATCAAAGATCTAGAAAATCTAGAAAACCAGCTGGAGAAGAGTATGAAAGGTGTTCGAATTAAAAAGGTAAACCTATACTGATCTCAAGATCACTTTTTGTACATGTATGCAGCATGCTCTTGATGCTAATGCAGCCTTTTTTTGCACACAGGAACAAATTTTAACTGATGAAATTAAAGAGATTAGCCAAAAGGTTTTCTGGACTATTGCCTTCAATATTTCCCAAATTGATTGTAGAGACATTCTCTTGCTCACTGGCTTTGATTGGCTTCATTGCAGGGTAATCTAATTTATCAAGAAAACCTAGAACTGCATAAGAAGGCTGACCTCATCGGTCTAGAAAATGCAGAATTGCGTAAGGTACTAGTCTTGGTAACACATGTATCACTAAGAAATTTTATCCATCTCCCATTCAACTCTGAACTTCACTTTTTACCACGAAATAAAGAACCTACGAAGAATTTATACACACATTCTTCATAGAATACACTCCCTCCTACAATCAGGTAGCTCTTAAACAACAAATCTAGAATTCAAGTCTAGTGTATGGGAACCATACCTATATAGCAGTGAGCTAAAAGGCCTGTGGAACCTAAACTTGAGATTTTAGAAAGTGAACATTCATCAACATGCTAAAAGCCTAAATTAGAAGTTTCTTATCCCAGGTTTATGGAGAACGGAATGTGGATGAAGCAAACAGAGCTTCCCGGACACCCTACACAGTAGAAAATGGATATGACTTGCATGCCCCAATCCGTCTCCAATTGAGCCAGCCCCAGCCTCATAACAGTGAAGCACCAGCAAGCTCAATGAAACTGGGGTAAGTTCTCTTCACAATATGAGGAATTGTATACTAATCTTTATCAGAGCAATTGACTTAACAAAAAATCTGATGACATTCTTTTCAAAATTTGCAAAAGGTTGCAACTCCAATATTAAAGCAGTTGATAACTGTGGATGTTTATCACTTATCAGTCATCACTCATCAGTCATCATCCACCACACAGATCCAAGCTTCACAATGAGATCTCAAGCATCATGTGGGAAAGATGCTCGGCAGCAGGACCATCCTATTTGGTATGATATGTTTAATACTAAATTTAGAGGTTGGTGTAAATAATTGCCAGACCAGCTATCCATGTCAAATATGCAATAATGAAAAGCTCAATGTGAGCCAGGTGTTACTAGATGTCTAAAAAATTTAAATGTGCTCAATGGAAATGAACTGCTAAATGAAATGTGGTATCTATATATGCTTTTCTTAGAGAGAAAGATTGATAAAAATCTAAGTAAAAGACTTGTGCGTTTGTTGATTATGATTTGATTGGAAGTTCTGATCTCTATGCTCTTTTCTGTAAAATAGTATACATTCTTCAATTCTTTGAATGGAAATTCATGAAAGAAGACAATGAATAAGAAGTTTACAAAATAATAACAATTGACCTAATCGTACAAGATACCAATTTCCAATGGGATAAAGTATAGTTACCAAATCAGAAAGCTTGATTTATAGTTAACAATACATAATCCTTGTAGTAAAACTGATGGGGACAACATACCCAAGACATGGTTCACATGTTCGTATGATCTATGATGATGGAGGATAGTCCAACCCTTATGTTATTTGATTTTATTTAGGTTTATTTATTAGATTTTATTTAATTATTGTTAGGCAGTATTTATATCCTATCTTTCTTTAGCTTTATCTTCTTAGCTTCTTCTTTTCTCTCTTCTTTAGCTTTAAATCTATTTTGTCCCGCTTCAACTTTGGTATTAGAGCACAGAAGACTTTTAAATGTATTTACAGATAATCGATCTCTTAGAGCTTGTGAAAATCCTTAAAATTCAACATAGTTCCTAAACCCTAGAAACCGTGTAGAATCATTATCAACAATTGATAAAAAATTAATCTTTCTATTTACAACCTGGATTTGGAAAAAAAAAATCTTTTTGTTTTATAACCCAGTTCTGAAAAAAAAAAAAAAAAAAAACCCTCGCGTAGCCACATCAGCAGCACACGGCCATGCCAGCGCTGCACTGCCATGTCATTGTCGTATTGCCACATCAACGGCAACGCCATGTCAACAGCACACTGCCACGTCAGTAGCGCATTGCCACGTCATCACCACATCAGCAGCACATTATCCCCCAATGCCATGTCAGCCCTCTTCACCATGTCAGCAGCTGTAGCTTCCAGCATCTTCGCAACAGTAAATCACTTTACCTTTTGATACGTTGAATTTTATTGTGGCATTACACTTACTATTCAAATTATCATTGATTACTTATGTGCCTAAAAAATAATACCTTCCTTGCATTACACCCTAATTTATTTGCTCACTTTATATATTGCCATTCAAATTTTGTCATTGGTCTTTTTTATTATCATTGATAGCTCAATCCTTGTGTTATTGGATTTTATTTGGGTTTATTTATTGGGCTTAATTTCATTATTGTTTTATTTGGGTTTATTTATTAGGCTTGGTCTAGTTATTGTATTATTTGTTCTAGTTAGGGTTTTAGTATTTATATTCTATTTTTCTAAATGTTAGACGAGATTTTTCCCCGTTCTTCTCTTCTTCTGCCTTTTCTTCTCTTTCCTTGGTTTTTTCTTCTTAGCTGCTTCTTTTCTCTCTTCTTTAGTTTTCAATCTCTTTTGTCCCATATCAAAAACACAATAAAACCTAATGATAAAAGAAATAAAACCTAGGCAATAAGGGAAAAGGTGCTTAACGATGCCACAAATTTATATTCTCTATCATGGATTTTGTCAGCTATGTATAAATACTTAATTGAACATCATGTCACAGTTTGTGCAGTAATATTGTAAAAGAAAGAAAAACTCACTATCTTGAGAATATAAGTTATAAATCTGAAACCGTCTGAAGAATGCTTTGTAGAATTGATGTTCATACCTCATTTCCCTTTTCCAGGTCTAGCATAGAACTCGGCAGACAAGCTTTAAGCAGACAGGACTCCTCGGTAAATGCAGTGGACAAAATCCAATATCTGAAGTTCAACACCAGTCAGGATCCTTTAAAGTACAAGGAAGAGAATATAAAAGCATTTTGCCTGTGAACACGTAAAGGAATTCAGTAAATAAAGGGCAGAGCATCTACCATGTCATTCAAAGATTTTTCAGCCTGTCGTTGAGCTGCTATTATACAAAGCAATAAAAGTCTTTTCTTTTTTAGTTAAACTTGGGTTGCCTAATATAATAAATAGATAATCCTCATCTACAGCAGCTTCTAAGAGTGTAATTTGCCATTTGTAGGCAGACCTTTCCAAGTCTCAGGTAATTCTTAACACAGATTAAAAATTACCTCTCAGAAATGGTACATCAATATATTATGGGAAGCCAACAATAGATTCTCCACTTCAGAAGTGACATTCCAAATTATTAAGCGTGTTCCATCAAACTTCAAAACATGAGAAAACAAGCGGTGAGAATTAATAGTGACAGAAGCAAGTAATGAAAACCATAGCAACACAACTGTAAAGGACATTCAGATGTACATTAGTAGAAAAATTAGAGCACTAGCAAGTACAACCACTGTTGGCATGCTTGCAAAGCATCACATACACATGCTGATGCATCTGTCAATATCCATGCTTCGACAAACCTATGCTTTACTCACATTTGTCTACATGCATTAAACAACGGAGATTGGAAGGGATAGTGAGGGAGAATTTTCATGGAACTGGTATCGTTTTGATATCGATTTTCAGATTAAAACTAAAAACATTGATAAAAAGTAAAACTTACACTTATCTGTGTTTCCAACATCAACTGAGCTACCTTTTCAATAACCAATATTTTTGTACTTCCATTCATAATAAAAAGATAAACTGAAAAGATTAAAATGATTATTCTTTTAAAGTACACGTGTGTGTGACCACAGTCTCTCTTTGAGCCTCTGTTCTGTTAAAGGTTTTATGATTTTAACCTGGTCTTAACTGGTGACTATATAAACCTACTACCTCGTATAATGATGCAACTATGAAAAAAAGGGAGGATTTACTTCTAGGGAATTTTTTAATTTCTGCAACTTAAAGATTCCTAAGTGAGGCCCCTGGCAGCACATGATGGAGAGGAATTTCTTTTAGTCTGTTAAGTTGGGTAAAAAGTGATTTTGGGCCTAAATTAACTTCTATTTAGGTAATCATGTCATAAGTTTGTGTATTTCAACAACATCAGCAAAATCTAAACCTTTTATGGACTAAAGTGGTTTTAATCTAGAGAAATTACCCGTTCACATATTCCATAAAGTTATTTTATCCAATATCTGAATCAGCACCTCTGCAACCCAAGCCCATTTGTAGGCAATTTCCCTTGAGTAAGATGGCTCTCTGCAGTTAGGACCACTAGACTAACATAAGCAAATGTTAACAGTGCATGTGCCTACTATCAGACAACTAATTCATGAAAAACTTAAAGACTATGACTGATTAGGAAGTAATGTGTCATAAAGCCAGTGGCAGAAAGGTTCTTACCTCCATCTGTTAAACTGAGTAGATGGATGAGCAACTCATCAAACCATGTATTCTTACATTAATTTATAAAGAAGTACATTGTTTTAGACACACATGAGTTTGATATTTAATTTAGAGACACATGAGTTGGAAATTTAATATTTACTATACTTTTCTCAAGATTATGTAGAGGTTTGCCAGAAAGTAGTTGCACATAGCAAAATCAATCACCCCGTCTCCTGAATAAAAGCATATCTTGTTAACCAATAATGGGAAGCTAGTAGCATGCCCTGAACTAGTTTCTAGAAACATAAATGGACATGATCATAAGCAAGAAAATAAAACTGAGACCAGCGAAAATAGAAATCATGAAATAGAGGTACCAAATTCTAACTTTGAAGTGATGTTGGCCTCTACATAAGGTATAAAACATCTACTAAATGGGTGGTTTGATAACTCAGGATCAAATTTGTCCTTAAGCATTGAAAGAAAAAGCAATCGTTAGGTTGAGCAGAAAAATTAAAGAAAAGAAAGAAAGCTCTACCTTTACTACAACATGAAGGGGGAAATGACACAGTAAACCTACTGCAAATTGAGTTTTAGATATAAAATCAGAAGCAAGAAATCAAATTCCATTGTGTTGGAATGGAGCAAGTGGTTATACAAATGAATTGTCCCAATAAAAATTTATCTTTCAATTGAGAAATCACCCATTAAAATGAATCCTGAAATCTCCTTTCTGTACTTTCTGGATACTAAAAGATCCATTAAAAGGATAGAGAAAGTAACACGAACTTGGACATGGCAGCACCCAGAATCATCTATACCTACAACTTCAAACACCATCTACAGTTATTCAGCATACTGATGACCAAACCTAATTAAAGAATCTGTGTATTCAATCAGCAAAAAGCTTTGCATTCACCTCGTAATGTTTGCGTGTTTGTTCTACAGAGCCACCTAGAAACACGTCCTTAATGTTAATTTTGACTAGCATTTCCTTTTGCCCTTTACATTGGATGTCAAGTTCATTGAAGATAAACTTTAATCTTCACTAGAAGTATAGCGTGCAATATCTCTTCCAATACATTATTTGCAAGAGAATCCGGGCTCAATATAAGGGACCAAGGGCACAGGTTAACAGTCACTGTCAAGGCAGTTTCACATTAATAAACAGTTTCTGTAACTTCATGACAATAACACAGTACACAACATAATTGTCCAGTGTGCAATCTCAAGCAAACTAGTAATAAGTAATAACCACCAATTAAAGAAGGCAGAAAAAAAATACAACAGATCTCTCTTCTTTTTTTAGCCTAATCAAAAAATAGAAAAACATCCACGATGCAGTTTCTTATAGCTCACGATTCATTCATTAGGCAATTAGTCATCACAAGAAATAAAAAATAAAAAAAGAAGAAAGCAAATCCCTGCTCAAACTCCCCATTACACAACAAATCAAAGCATGAAGTAGAAGGGCCAAATCCCCCTCGTTTTCTGCCATATTCATTTTCTTCTATTAATTTCTCGACCACGTATTGAATCTCAAACTAAATCAACCAAGCTTTAATACCAATAGTTGCGATTGCATCCAAGCCGATTGGTTATCCACACTACCACTTGTTCATGTAGTCAGGATTGCATGAAAACCAGTTACCGGGCATGACAATTTAATGGAAAATTCAAAATAGAGAAACTCAATCCCAAATTTTTTAAGCGGTTTGGCAAATCCCGTAAGAAAAAAAAAAGATAAAAAGAAAAGAAACTCTTAGCTATTAGGGATAAATACAGCACGACCATTGAGTATGATTTTCAAACTCAATCCCAAAACTCAATTACACCCACTCACATAACCTAAGGAAACCCCTCTCGCACCATTGTGTTAGTTATTAAGTTAAATTCTTACATTTATAGAGTTCCCGAAACCACTACGTTGTAAAAATTCTTTTCTACAACAAAGAAAAGGAACCCTAGACCACGTCAAACAAAGAAAAAACAGCCATCCAAGAAAACCTAGAAAACCAAAAACCATATAGAATCTCTAGATAGACTATAAATTTGATGCAGGAAATCAACGAACACGTCAATATAAAGTCAGGCAACAATATCCCATCACACACGCAAAATAAAAGAAGAGGAAGAAGAAGAAGTTACAGTAACAAAATATTACTGAAATGTGTATGTGCATAGTTCTAGTAGGATTGCTCATTTACCGACAAAAATCAAATCCGCTGCACAAATTTGAAAGTAACTAACCAGCCAGCAAATGCAACAAAAAAAAAACTGAAAATAACATTGAGAGTGAAGGCTCTTTAATAGCTAAGGAAGTTCACGTACTTAATCAGTAGGGGAGAGAAAACGAAGAAGATGGAGTAACAGAGAAGAGGGAGGGATCTGATTATTATTCCCTGGAAGTGAAATAGAAGAATGGCGTCTGTTTATGTTGTTGGAGATGGATATAAAAAGCTACAGTTTGTGTACGTGGACGGGAGAGAGAAGAAAATATCTCAGCCAACTTCCATGTTTTGAGAGGTTTTTTTAATAAAAAAAGTACATTTGGGATTGAGAGTGCACTTGGACAGGTTTCTGCCTCCCTCTTCTTCTTTTTTTCTTTTTTTTTTTTAATATGAGTATGAACTCAAATCCAATACCTAACCAAAAATTGATTGATTTCTGTCTTTTAATGGGCCGAGGATATGAGATGATTGAGCCCACCTATTTGACACAAACTTTCAGCCACTAGCGGCCCACCAGGAGTTAATAAACTCACAAGGTTTTTGAAAAACAAATCCTCCTGAAGTGATGAAAATCTGTTTTCTGAATTGTTGAATGACGATAATCTCAAAGGGTTGGTGTTATGGTTTCTAAGATTTATTTATTTATTTATTTTTTATTTTGTGCCCACGTCAAGAAAGCTTATTCGATTTATTTAAATATAACAGATTGACATGAAAAATATGTCATTAAAATCGTATAAGAAAATTGATATTCATTGACACTTGTAATAAGTTAAAGATACTCTTACTATCAAATAAAAAAAAAACTTGAAAGCTGGCAAGTTATGTATTAAAAATATATCAAATAAAGATGATTGGATGGGATTGGCGAGAGAGGGGGAGGAAGAAATGGAACGAATTATTTTGCCTTTTTTCTTTTATGTATGATTTTATAACTTGAAATGACAAACAATTAATCTAATGACTTGCCATTATTTTTCGCTAATCAATTCTAATAACAT
>Ga0325410_1003171_pt1 | contig 18497 bp, 11 predicted proteins | sample PopdelMetagenome_16_FD_206182 | JGI IMG/M metagenome (GOLD analysis project Ga0325410, IMG submission 206182) | Populus deltoides microbial communities from Bellville, Georgia, United States - Xylem-PdIQD-R3 | ecosystem: Host-associated > Plants > Phyllosphere > Stem > Wood/Secondary xylem... | reverse complement strand
TACAGTCCTCAAAAATAGTAGTGAAGATCAAAAAATGGAAGAGCCCCCTGCAGTTAAACATTTAGTGCAAGGATTCCTAATTTCGGCTTCTTTGGAAGGGAGAGTTACAACCTCAAATGCTACAGTTGAAGAATAAAGTCCCCAGATTTAGGCTTTGAAGGGTGTTTTCTTCTTTCCCTACTCATTGCTTGGCCCGTTAAGAATGAGTTGCTGATTGGATGTTTTTCAAGCTTGTCTTTGATTCACAGAACTACTACCACTTGAATGAACAAGTCTAGGGTTCCTCGGGTATTTATCTATTCCTCTATTTATTTTTTACGAGAAGACTCAAACAAGTCCTGTAGGAGGTGACACTGTGCCATTTGACATACGGCTCACCGCTTTCCTAGATAATTATTAATAGAAGTAGAAAGAAAACAAGACGTTTCTCTTGAAGTTTTTCCAGCACTGAATGTAGGACGCTTTCTGATTTTAGTAGCTTGTTCAAAGCCAGATGCAATCTGAATCAGCTGCGGTTCTTTACCCTTAATGCCAAAAGGCACCCCCATACCGTCATAACCAGATGAGACATTGATTCCTGGGAATGCTCCATTTGCAAGGACAGGAGCAACAGATGCGCTGGGAGTTACCAAGGCATCTAGCTTGTTATCTGACATCAACTTCTGAAACCCATCTCTTGTCAGTTTTGATAAATTTGATAATGCTGCCAGTTACGTTTGTTGGCCTTAGTGATCGGCTACGAATTGAAATTTGACAATCCAAAAGAGTGATCTTGGCTCAAGGAATTTCCTGTAACCGCTAGGGGTTTATGGGCTTGGCTGTTTCATGCGTTGCTTCATATTCTCTTGGATCAAACCCCACAATCACATCAAACAACGCCGTCCTGATTATGGCCTAGGGGCCTGTTGATTCATCACTACAGAAACTCCATCTTGTCAAACAAGGCAGATGCTAAGAATTAAAAGAAACTCTAAATGGTTTGTGTTGCTTCCGTGTATCAAGACTCAATTAACTGTGATCTTGTATAGGCTTGATGCTCCCTGTTTTATAATAGTATAAATAAAGGCATTGTAAAAAAATAGAGTTGCATGTCCTAGAAGAACATCATCTAGTCAAGCATAAATAATTGATGAATCACTTCAAATTTCGACGATTTGAGAGGATCCCAGGAATTATATAGTCAAGGTCATCAACACCATTGTTGTTTCCAACTTAATTGATTGTCCCCTCACAAGCTCAGCTTTCTTTCAATTGTTCACTGTTGCTGGGCACTTCTCTTTGATTTATAACTTGCATTGCATTAACTCGGTTATAGTTAGAACCATGTCTTCCCCCTGAAATGCCTGCCTTCTGTACACTGCTTCTATGTGTGTTTATCACTGTTGTTTGGGTTCAATTTTTGTGTGTTTACCAAGAATCAAAGGTGGCTAGTTCCAATCTGCAAAAAGAACATATCAATGAAGGAAAACAATGGGTGAAAAAAGAAAACTATTAAAATGCCTCATCTCCTGTGACTTTGGACAACTCAACATTCTGTAGTACAAAATTTTAACCTTGGAAACAGAACAGTCAAAAAACTATTGATCGACTAAAACATGAATACAGTGCAAACTTTAACTATGAACTCAAACTCAACTCTGCACCTGGTTTGTCGAGTTGTGCACTAATGACAGATCATCAAGCCAATCAGCATAAATCCGATTTATTTTCTTCTGTCCTTTCCACTTTAATAAATATTTCGTACCCTTTTCTTCAACTAAACTAGGCACATTCACCGTCATACTTGGAGACATGTTATTAGGAAGAGGTGTTGGTGCTTTAGTCACAGTGGAGCCTGCATTTCCTGCTTCCACCTCAGTGCGTCCACCAGGAACTTGCAACTCTGAGTTCAATGGAAAAGTTGAATTTAATAGATAAAAACAAAAACAGAGCCCATCAATGATGATTTCTTTGCATCTTTTCTAGAGGAACACAACTGTGATTATATGGCGCAACACGCATCAAATACAAGGATCAACTTTTCTAGTCAAGAAATCAATGGAAGATAAGAAAACTAGACAAATACAGCATCGCACACAATTCTTACTGCTCACTCCTATCAACATTGTGCATGCTTGTGACCAATTCTGTCTATCTCTAATCATAGAACTAGAACTGAGGACCCAAAAACTATTACTGCTACACAAGACGCCTTGAAGGTTCATATGTAGCATCCTTATTCATTGTTTTGATGATTAAACCCTCACACTGCAAACTAAGACGAGTCAATAACCCCAAAAATAAATAATAGCTTAGCATGTCATTGTAATGTACATGAAAAAGGAAGAACTTTCAAAAAACTTCTGTGACATTCAACTTTTACTTTACAACATCCAAAAGACATTAATGTGAAAATAAATCATGTTCCAAGTTTCCAGGCATCAGCATTGTTATATTCTACACGGCCTCACTTCATTCAAAAAAAAAATGATATAAAATATGTGAGGCCAGCATTCAAATAATACAAGTGAGTCCAGCGTTCAGAAACATTCATGTGCCCAAGTTTTGCAGCCTTTAGTAACAAGCTTCAAGATTTCTTGGAATACTAAAATGAGTTCAGGTATAAAAATGTATGGAAAAAAATTAGAGATATTTCGTCAAGAAAGCTTTAAATTTGAAGGTTTAAATGAAAATCAGAAATCAAACCACGTTTTCCCATTTCCATAAAATGAATTAATTTTTTCCAATAACATTAAAAAAGATTAAAAAGCCACACAAACTCAGTAATCTCTGTCAAAAACTATTACTGCTACACAAGACGCAGCGGTTCAAGTTTCTAACTAAAAAATAAAATTCTGTTCTAGATAAATAAATAATATACTTTAAAGAGATAAATGATGAGTGCCTTTTCAGGAGATAAGAAGACAGCCTCACAGAAAGTCGAAAGAACAAAGCAAAATCAAGATGTAGGACGTGCTGATCCTGTTAAATATTAGCTTAAGAAGACTCGACATCAAAAAACACGACTCTTTAAGGACATTAACAGGCTATTCTAAACAGATACAGTGTGAATAGAATTAGGAACTGATTAAAAGAGAACTGATTGACCAAGGGATCCATCTCCAGAAAATGGAAATTTGAATATTAGTTAGCACAAGATGAATCTTTAACTTTCATGCAAGGATTTTCCCTCAATTCGAAGGCACATAAGGTGACATATAAGAGCTATGCCAGTATCTCGGGGGCCACTAAAACTACAAAAAGGAATTTTTAAGCTTAGACTTTCTGATTTATTTTAACAAGTTCAGTTGGAAGTCACCGGGCTCTCCAGAAAGATAAATCAAGATATCATCATATACTTAAAGCCTATTGGGAAAACAAATGAAGAATTCCAATTCAAATAGTCTGACTCATCAAGATTTAACTAAACTATAACCCTAACAATTACTGTAGTGGCAAACAGGTTAAATATAACAACGAAATGCAACTTAAGCAACAGAAAGCACCTGCTAGCCCATGAGCAAAGTGACATTTCTCTCCAAAGGGGCATTGACCTGTCATCTCCCACTTCGTGCACAACTTTGTCTTCCAATAAACAGGCTTTATTAAATTTGATCGAGGAGCATCCGAAACAGCAGTGTTTGCAGGCCTGTTAACTTCAGCAGCATTAAAGACGCCACTTCCTTGGCCCATCAGGTGGTCTGTAGTCCCTATACTTATTGCAGAACTCTCCCTGAACCTCCCTGTGTCCTCCCTGAAATTTGCTGGATCCTCGTGAAGGAAATTACACCTATCCCCATAAGGACACTCCTCCCCATTATAAAACTTCTTGCACAACTTCATCTTGTGAATTATCCTCAGATCATCTTCCCGATTCATCGCTGTTGACCTATCCTCTTCACTACTTACACCTACACTCACTAGTTCCTTCCAATTTGGTGGGGGCTGCCTCAAATCTTGCATTCCATGAGCAAAATTGCAATTCTCACCATTCCTACAAGTACCAGTCTTAAACTTTGCACACACTCTCGTCTTGAAAAAGATGTTGGTTGTTCCCTTGTGGACTGGAAGGCTGTTTGTTGGTGGCACCCTAGAACTCATGGATTGGTTGGAATTGTCCTCAGAGTTTCTAGGTCTTTTATAAGGAGGTTGGTGTTGTTGTTGTTGTTCAAATTGCTCATTGTTATTCGTTACAAATTGAGGCCACACATCAATAGCATCACTGCCTGATTGATACGAGGCCTGTGATGCCATAAAAGAAACAGGGGAATCAGGGTAACTCATATTTCTACAATGTAGAATCAAACTTCTTGAGAAGAACTAACTTAGACCTCAAAAACCCTTGATTTATAACACTAAAATCTACCAAACCAATTAAGAAAGACGCGATCTTTAGCACCAAGACACAAACTTTTCACTAAAGATATGAGCTTTTGGTTTAGAACTGAATCAATGAATCAAGATTGGGCAAAGAAAGAAAAACCCGGATCTATATTTTGATCAAAACCAAAGAAAATTAAACAAAAACAATAGAATTTGGGACTTACTTGAGAGAATTAATGAATGGTTGATAAAAGAATTTAGACAAACCCCAGATGAGAAATTTGGCTCATAACGATGACAAGTTTATAGCTTCAACAAACAGGTTTATATACAAAGTCCAAATATGAACAGGAATGGTACAAACTAAACCCTAGCCGCCAAATTGAGCTAATTCATATTTGATAGGGTTTTTGTTATTTGCTTTTAGGAACAGCCTGAAGAGTCCTGTTTCAGGAGTTGCAGTAAAATAATTCTTAAACTCTTAATTTGTCCATTAATATTCTTAAATTATTATTTATCAGACAAATAAAGATTTGTTGTTAAATTTGACTGTCAAGACTAATGCTTGAACTCTGATAGTCATTCTCAATGCTATGAGCACGTCGTTCTAAAATAATTTAATTTTTTTATATAAATACAAATAATTAGAAAGAGGCAAACAACAAATGATTTAGTATTTCTTTTAAGACAATTTGACCAGGAAGAAAATTCTTAAACCGATGTTATCTCTTTCTATTTAAATTGTTAAAATAAAATATTGAACGACGTGTTTTTTATTTTTATTGTCTTAATTATTTTTATTTATAAAAAAACTAATTGTTTTAAAACAATGTCGGGTCAAATTTGAAGGCGTGCCTTAACTTATAGCTTTGAGTTCATGATGATCAAGGGACTGCATCAAGTAATTAAGCAATCAAACAGCTGAGATGGAGGAGAAGCATTGATCCTGTGTTCTACTATGCAATACCAGCAAGGAGAATGGACCTTTGATCAAGTAATTATGCAAAAATTAAGGAATCAATTAATACAGTAGATAATAGAGCAAGGTTTCGATGAAAGAAGAAAATTTTCAAACTCTAATGCATAATTAATTATTATTATTATTATTTAAAAAAAAATAAAGAACCCCTCGTTATGTTCTTAGTTTCCACCATTCATGGTTGGATTGCCTTCGTCATCCACGACCACGAGAGCCAATCTTCCATTTCGCCTAAACGACAAGAGCAGCACCATGGCTTTCAAGTCGAGGATACCCATGTTGTTGGGTTTTTTTTCCCAATATTATACATGCAATAAAAATTACAAAATAAAATTATTTGTGAGTTTCTAAAATTTTATTAGATAAATTTAGAGTTGTTTAGAAATTTATATCTCAAAATCTGATTTTTTTTATTTTAAATAATTCTTTAAAAGTTAGGTTGTTGCAAAACACAAGCCGTCTAATTATTCCGTCTCCAATTATAATCCACACAAACTATCAATATGAAATTTTCTAAATCTGTATTTAGGATGGAAGGATTACTATGCCTAGAGTGCTAGCTTTAATTTTATGTTTACGTAGTTTTTCTGTCTACTAGACAACCTCTAAAAAAATAAAAGGCATAGTTTATTATTTATAGAGAAATCTGAAAAACCCTATAAATTAACAAAATATCAATTTTTCCCTTAAATAATATCGATATATTAATTTAGAAAAATTTTAGAAATTAACTCAATCAAGTCCTTACTTCATTTTTTTTAGGTCTAGAAATATAATCCCTCTATTAATTTTATTTTAATCTTTAATTTCTAAAATATATTTTAATCAAGTTATACTTAATTAAATCATTCTAATTTAAATTCTGACCAATGGTTCTTAATGTGTGTGACCTATTAGATTCCTAATATGTTGACTTAAATATAATTTATAATTCTAATAAAATAAAATTAAATAATTTAGTTAATTATCAATTAAACAATTGATTAATTTAGATTTGAAGATTAGATGTATCATCTAGCAACGTGTCATGATCCCTCAAATATTAGAAAAGTTATTTGTGGTTTGACTTAACCTTTTAATGACCGGTTTCTCAATGTAATTAATATCATTTCATCAATAATGTTTCGATTTAACATTAAAGTATGAAGTATATCTGTCATGTTAAATCATGTTTGTTCTCTACATCATAGTCATTGATCGTTTACATAAAATTTGAAACTCTTTTCAAATCTCATTCCACCATAACCAAGGATTTCTTAGTTAATACTATTTGAGAACAAATAAAACATTTTTCTTAATTCACCTAAGGTGATGAATCCTCTCTTAATCACTCAAGTACCTTCATATAGTTCATGTTATATCTAATATTTGTCATTTCATTACCTTCATTAAGACAACATGTAACAGGATCAAAGTATATCATTCTCTATATAAGATGACTTGGTGATCTCAAGTATAAAGATCACTTACACAACCATTGTATGAACATTTCCATAAATATAAGTGATCTCTTCCATATAAAATTCTCATGCGGATTAGTTCAGTGTACATGTCTTATGACAAGTACCTGCATATTAGTTCTAAGTATCCCTTATACCTCAGCTTATAAGAACAACTGTTTCATTTCATAAAAGAAAGAACATAATATTTGTCAGTCTTTACGGCTCCAATGAATGTCGAGTATTTAAGAGAGCATCGACTAGGAAGATTTTAGAAACAATGCTTTGATGCAATAAGAACCTCATATTTATAACAACTTTATAATTTTCTTTACAAAGTATTTTTGTCCCATGGACTTTATCTTTACTCTAGATTCATTAATCTAATATCATATGAATATTAAAGATAAATTAAGCCTTTATTATTACTAAATATGTATTTACATGAATAAAATAATATCACGTGTAATCAACCGATTAGCTATAAGATATATTAAATTAACACATATTTCATCTAGAGGTTTAACAAATAGAAGAAATTACACCGCATATACCTCTTCCCCGATCACATCAAGATATGTCGTGACCTCTAAACTCCTGCTTTGTGATATCAATATTTCAACCTAGTGGCTGAGCAATCGTTTTACTATCACCCATCTCAAATCTATATTGATTCTATCAGGGTAGATTAGCCAAAAAACTATATTTATAGTATTTGAGGCTGAAAAAAGATTAGCTAGGATCTTAAACGTTCATCAAGAGTGATGAAAATCCTAATAAAGTTAGGAAACCTAAGTTTTAAGTATATTTAAATTTTTTTTCAAATCCTTAATTCAAGTGGATTTAGATTGCTTTAGGAATATTTAGTTTAAGATGTTTTTTTTATTTTTATTTTTAGTTAGTTTAAGTGGATAATTAGACAAATAGAAGAATTTAAGGAGTGTTTGATCTTTGTTAATCTAAATCATCTTAATATATGGAAATCACTATTTTTTTCATGTTTTCAGGTTCACAGGGAAATTGTTCTTAATCATCCATGATTCATCTATTTTCCCTCTTGAGCGTGTTATCAAGATTTAAGATACTCTCGCAATAGTTGTTATATCCATATTAAAGATGCATGTACTAGCTTATCCATGATAAACTTAAATTTAGTGGGCCTAAAAAAACCTCTTAAAAAACTCTCTCATAAATATATGGTCCCGAGCAACAGTTTAGGTCCAAGTTAGGTATGTTTCTTAACTAAGAGGAGCAGGCCTAAGCTGTTACCCGACCCCATGGTGGGCGCATGCGTCCAAGCCCAGCTGGGGTGCTAGGCTCCAAGCCACCACCCTTTATGAGCACGTGCACACGCTCGAGCCCAACTAGTAGTGGTTCAGGCAGCGTGTTTAGACCTATTTTTTGCCTTTATCAAGCTTAATCAACTTGCCTAAGCCTAACACTCCCTTAAGAATTGTTCTAGCACCCTATGCGGGTCCTTCAATAATTTTTAGGCCCCCACACGAGTCTTTTAATATTTTATATTGATTCAATATGTATTATTTTGAGTGAAATACAACTCAAAATACCACATTAATTTATAGGGGTGAAATTACTATTTAGCCCCTCCTCTCCATAAAAGAACAAAACTTATAGGCTATAAATACCTTGTAAATTCACCAAGTTTAAGGTTCACAGTCTCTTCATTCTTAATATTTTAGCATTTATATTTTCAGTGTCTATCTTTCTAAAATATCATTGTACTTTCTCTTTTTACAAAGACAATTACTTAAACATCTGAGAGTCTTTACATCTACCAAATAGAACCTTTTATAGGTATCAGCTTCCAACCACCTCAGTTTACCAAACACCAACTATTTAGTACCAGCCACTTTAGGTTACTAGGAACAAATCGTTTTAGTTTACCAGGTACCAACTATCAACTACCTTAACTATGAAGAAATGATTGGATTGCTAGAACTAAGAGATTAACCTATTATTCAATATATAAGTCTTATTCCTTATGTACTTAGATGTTTTGGAACATCATCAAGCAAGAACAATGGAGTTATTGTGGCTATATACATATTAATTGATAAATATGATACATTAAAAAAAAAAAAACTAGAAGAAAAATTATTGTACCCCAAAACACATAATATTATTCATTGTAATAATGTAATTATTATATTGCCCTTTGTCCATTAAAATTTAATCTAGGCATTGGTGGCAAGGTAGTCTTTTCACCATGATACAAGTGTCTTTTGTGAATAGCATAGGGTTAGTTTGGTAATTTTATTTTTTAATGTACAGTAAAATTATTCATTTAACCTTACAATAAAATAATTTAATGCTTGCTGCTCAAGAACATTTTTGTATTTTCAATTTTTAGAATAGTATAATTATTTTGATGTCCTTAAAGACAAAACCAATTGAACTCTCATCCAAAGGCTTCTTTTTTCATTTTACATTATTTTTATTGTAATTTTCAATGGTACTCAGGGGCATTGTTGTAAATTATATTTATTAAATATAATTAAAAAAATTATTAGTGTGTGCGGGGCACTCACTAGCTTGTGAACGACCCCCACATCGTTCAAATGGGGTGTGAGGGTTGTTCAACCACCAAACACCACCTTTTAGGGCAACATTTGAAAGGTCTCAGAGCCTCCAACTAGATGAGGCAATGTGTGTTCCAAGATTCATGGATGTTTGGTGTCGATGATCATTTTTTTCCCCTTCTTCTCTCTCCCCCGACCTAGATTTTCATGTCAACCCCTTAAAAATTCAAGAACAACCCTTTAATATGTTAGTTCTTCAGATTTGGTTCCTTTTCTTTTTAGTATGATTTTTTTATCTTGAATAATTTATAGAATTTGGTTCCTGATCTTTTAATTACTATTTTTTTGTTTGGAATCATTTTTTAAATTGATTTTTTTTTATGATTTCACCCTCCTCTGCTTTTTTCCTATCAAATTTAATTTTTGTCCTTTTGATTGCTATTGTTTTAGACTTGACAAGTTTTTATTTTAAATCATATATGATTTTATTCTATGATTTCACCATCGTTTGTTTTTTTTCCTATCAAATTTAATTCTTATTTTTTTTATTGCTATTTTTATTTGCTTTGATAAGTTTTTAAAATTGATATTTTTAAATTGACTCATAATAAACTTCTTGATTGAAATCAGATTCAGGGTTTCATGTTTTTAAAATTTGACCAGGTTTAGAACATTTGCTCGAGTTTGCTTAGTTTTTTTAATTTCACTTTCTTTGATTATTTTAATCTTTAAAATTTATTCTTCATTCTTCTAATTGTTGTTTATTTTATTTTGCATCATTTTTATTATTTTTTAAATTGCATCCTCCTTGGTTTTTTTCTATCAATTTTTTTCTTAATTAGTTTTGTTGCTTTTGTAGTTTTTTTAAAATATTTTTTTACCAATCTCATCCTTCAAAATTAAATTGGTAGAGAATTAGACTTCTTTATTGAATTCGGGTAAAAAATTTCACGGGTTATGAATTTTAAAAATTAGACCAGATTTAAAATGTTAGCTGGCTTTTCTTGGTTTTCTCCCTTTTTCTAAACTGATATTTTTTTATTTTTATTCTTTTTTTGTGGTTTGATTTTATTAGGTTAACCCTCGATAATTTCTTTCTATTTCACTCCCTAACATTTTTAATCTATAAACAATCTATCAAATTACAAATATTTTTTAATTTCATTCCCTATGATTTTTTAATCTTTCAAATTTGATACTTATTCTTTTAATTTTTATTTATCTTTTTGGGATTATTTTAATTTTTTTTCAAATTTTATCCTCTGATGTTTTTCTCTCAAATTTTATCCTCATTCTTTTTATTGCTTTTTTTTTTTGCTTTTGCAAGTTTTTTTATTAATATTTTTCAACTATTTCATCCTTCAAAATTAAATTGGTTGACAGTTAAGCTTCTTAATTGAACTCAGGTCCAAGATTTAACGAGTTACGAGCTTTTAAGATTAGATCAGGTGTATGAGGTTTTTATGGGTCTTCTTGGTTTTTTTCCTTTTATTAAGCTGATGTTTTCTTCTTCTTCTTTTTCTTTTTGAAGTTTTAATTTTTTATGATTTTCTTTCTATTAAGTTAGCATTGGATTGTATGATAATCCAGATAAATTCAGTTATGGTTTTTTTTTTTATCAATTTGTTTATTGCTATTGTTATATTATTTAAATTACCACTTGAACTAATAACTCAAGAGTTGAATTTTTTTAGTCTAGCAATTTTTTACATAAAAAATAAAAATCCACTCTCCTCATTGATATTGCGTTGAACATAAGCAGTTAGGATCAATATCAGGAACCCATTACTTTAGCATCATCTTAAAAATTAAGTTATTGATCATAGCGCTAGACAAAGCTAGCAATTCTTAGTAATATTTGTCGCTAGACAGAACAGTTTTATACACAAAGGATTGTCGTCTAAGCTCTGATTTTATTACTTGCCGTTGACATGCACCATGATCAGCCAATTTCTGCTTTGTTCGTGGTGTTTGGTTAATTGTATATATATAGAAGGGCTTAGCAGGGAGGAAGCTGTTTTACTCAATCTTGTATTTGTTTGACAAAATTATATATCACTAAACCAACACCTCAAGATTTCTCATTTATTTTTTTCTGTCTTTTTTACAAGAAAATTCTAACCCAGGTCTTGTTGAAAAGGGAAGTAGCGATTGAGCCACAGCTTATTGGTTTCCTAGATATTATTTATTTCTTTTGATTTGAATGTAGGAGGCTTCCGGATCTTAGTAGCCTGCTCGAAGCCAGATGCAATATGAATCAGCTTTGGTTCTGTACCCTTCAATCCTCCAAAGTTAATGCCGAAAGGCACCCCCATATTATCATAACCTGAAGGGACATTGATTCCTGGGAATCCACCAATTGCTAGGACAGGAGAAACAGATGAACCAGGTGTCACCAAGGCATCCAGCTTATTATCTTTCATCAACTTCTGAAATCCATTTCTTGTAAGTTCTGCTAAATTTGACAGTGCAGAATTCTCTGCGTTGCCGATTCCATCTGTCGCCTGAGCTCCTAGAAAGATGCCTTGTCCATATTCGCTGAGATATTCCTGCGTAAAGATTCGAGAATGTATTAGCATATTAAGTTTATTGAACGTAGATCATTGCAACTTGCACGTATGAAAGGAACCTATTTTCATTTTGGACACTCGCCAGATCTGCAAATTGCTGGTTGAATGCTATAATATCGGCTAAGGTTCGCACTTGGGAAGACACCAGCTCTTTCAGGTATGCATTTAGAGATATTTTAAACTCAGCAAGCAATGCTGTTGCTTCACCACTCGCGGCAAAATTTAAGATAGTACTGATGTTGGCTATTTCCAAGTTGTCTAGTAAAACTGCACCTTCTTGTCTTCTTTTGCAGATAAATTTTGCATCATCAAATATTCTTGTACTACACATCAAAATTGTGCTGGATAGCATATTATTACATTAGTTCTTGAAGTTTGTTTGGTTACCTTGGTGTCTGGAGATGGTTCTCAAAAGCTTGACTCTCAGGTTCACTGACAAAACTCAAGAACGGATTCCTTACTATTCCAAGTCTCTTCCCTTTGACCCCATTAGTTTTGAGATATTGTTTGTACCCACCACACGGAATATACTTTGATGCTGCTTTGGTTTCATTATCGTTGGAATCAACACCTACAATGGCATCAAGAACATGAACAGCATCCGATACTGTCCTGCAGAGAGGCCTGTCCCATCCAGAGCCAAGGAATGACAATTTGTTGATAAGAAGACTAATTGCAGAGAATTAAGATAATAGCAAGTTTCATAGATTTAGAACTGTAGCCATTTTGGACTAACTATTGGGCAAAGGATCGGATACAATCACCTACCCAATGGTGTCCTGTCTAGGAGAAATTGTGATAACTCCAGCACGGCTGGTGAGACCTACTGTTGGTTTTATACCCACCACTGAGTTAGCACTGGACGGACATAAGATGGAGCCATCAGTCTCGGTACCTAGTGAAACTGCTACCATATTTGCCGCTACTGATATTGCTGACCCACTGCTTGATCCACAAGGATCTGCTGATAGATTATAAGGATTCTGCAAAAAGTTCCCAGAATATTATCGTGGCTTGCAATCTAGTGTAATGTCACACTTGTTATATAGCAATGGGAATAGCAAATCAATAAAACATGAAGAAATTTTTTAGAAAGCTACTTTCACAAGGATCTTGCCTTTCCCTGGCCACCTCTAGGACTAAAGCCATGAGGAAGTGTAAGAGACCTAAAAGCAGCCCACTCAGTCATGCTAGCTTTTCCAAATATAATAGCTCCTGCTTTCCTTAACTTCATGACAACACCTGCATCGCGAGGCACAACTGATCCGAGAAGTGCAAAAGATCCTGCCGTGTTGTTCATCTTATCCTTGGTCGCAATTAGATCTTTGAGAAGAATAGGAATGCCATGCAAACCAACTGATGAACCTGGTGCCTTAATCCTGCGCTCGTAGTCAGCCTGTTTAGCTTGTAAGAGTGCATCAGGATTTACTTCTATAACCCCTTTAAGGACTGGATTGAGTCTGTCAACTTCTTTAATATAGAACTTAACAAGTTTCCTTGAGGTAAGTTTGTTCTGCTTAAAAGCAAGCTGGAGATCATCTATGCTTGCTTCTTTTATTGAGAATGCGTTGCTTGCTATGACTAAAAGAACAAAAATTAGTGAAAACTTCAGAGGTGTAAAGGCAGCCATATCTAATTAGTGATGGAAAATCGCAACTGACAGACGCAATTTATACATTCCTTTTGGTTCTTGATATGAACAAGGAATATGTACAGTGAACCTGAATGGAATGAACCTGCGAGCTGTTATCATTTCTTGACCATGAAACATCCTAAGCAAAGAAAAAATTGGTGAAAATTATCGTGCTTATCTAAAAACCCTCACGAATCAGCTTGCGTCGGAGTGTTAGTGGCCATTGATTGCAAAATCCGACTAGCCGTAGTGATCATGAGTAAAGGCGACTATGTTGTAGTGATCATGAGTACAATGCTTAGAAGTCGACAATGGTTGCCATGTATGGTTGGTCGTTTTGCACCGGGGGAACTGTTTTTTTAAAAAAAAAAAAAAAAAATTATATATATATAAGAGATAAATAAATAAATAAATAAAATATTTTAATATCAGGTCATTCACAATGTTCAAGTTACTCTAATTTTTTTTATTTTTTTATATGCAAATTTCTATAAATTATTATAGATGTAGACTAGATTGTTGACCCGCACTACACTACAGGTCGGATCAAAAAAAATTTAAACATTCAGGTATTATTAACATTTTTCTAGTAATTTTTTTTTAAAACAACGTAGAGGTTAACTTAATGTTACCTAATCGACTTGATAGATCTAAAGACGGTTTGATTAACAAAAATATGGTTTGATTAACAAAAATTCAAAACATTTTTTTTAAAATAATATTAAAACAGTAATATATTGGATTGATCCAAGTAAACTTAGGTTAACTTATCAAATTCACTATCTAAATCATAAGACCATAATAACACTACATAAAACAAATCAAACAAATTATGAAAGCTCAATTCTCAATCAACTCAATGTTGAAGAATGCAATTAAAAAATAAAATAAAATACTTGAGTTAACCTTTCAAACTCGTGATTCAAATTATGAAATCGGGATAATCTCATAAAAAGTGAACAAAAAAATAGACCTAAGTCAACCTGGATTAATCTGTTGAACTCGCAACCAAGGTTATTAAACTGTGATAACCCAATAAAAAAGCAAATAAAAAATTTATGAAGCTCAATTTTCAATAAACTCATTGTTAAAGGTTGAAATGAAAAAAAAAATCAATCTAAAAACATGATATAATAAAACAATTTAAGTCTACCCATGTTAACCTACAAAACACATGACCCAGATCATAAGATTAGAATAACCTCATAGAAAGCAAACCAAAATAAATCATAAAGCCTAATTTATAATAAATTTAATGTTAAAGGATGAAATAGAAAAAAATACCAATTAAAAAAAGACAAAATAAACTCTAGTCAATTGGGTTAACCCACCAAACCCGCGACTCGGGTCATGAGACTGAGATAACCTTATAGAAAGCAAACTAAAATAAATTATGAAGCTTAATTCTCAATCAACTCAATGTTGGAGGATGAAATTGAAAAAAAAATTATCAATTAAAAAAAACTAGAGTCAAACTCGTGAAATGGATTATGAGACTAAGCCAACAACGTATAAAGCAAAACACAATAAATTATGAAGCTTAATCTTCAATAAACTAAATATTAAAGTATAAAATTAGAAAAAGAAATATATATTTAGAGGCAAAAAAAAACATTATTGAAATGAATAGTGTTACATAAAAGGGTGCACAATAAAAATACCACCTCTTTTAGTTTAAACTACTAGTCTATTGGCCCGCACTCCACCGCGGGGTGAGCCAATTTTTTTTAAATGTGAAAAATATTAAGAGCATTAAGAGTTTGTTGACGATGTTATTAAACCTGACCAAGTGGGTCAATTTTAAAACCTCTCAACACAACTTTTTGCCTAACTCGAGTTTCCGATTAAATTGTGTTGGAATTAGCTCAAATTAGATTAATAGATTTGATGGGTCCAAATGCAACATTAATGATCGGTAAAAACATAATATAGCTTTTAAAAAAAAACTTCAAGATGACAACTTCTAAAAAAAATATTAAGACAATGACAAATTGGATTGATCTCGACCCCCCCCCCCGCGCGACTCAGGTCATGGATTCTATTGGGTTTATAACTTTTATTTTTATAAAATATTTTTATTTAATTATATGATAAAAAATAGATGTTCACAAAATTGATTACTAATCTAAAAATAAACATTTATTTGAAAAAATTATACATATAGAAAGCAAACAAAAATTATTCATGGAGTTTATTTCCCCCACCAATATAATATTGAAGGACAAATTGAAAAAAAAATTAAAAACAATTAAAACACAAAAAAAAAACATATATGGTCGGTAGGTAAACTCTCCAAACCTATGAATTAGGTAACCCGTGCTAACACACCAAACCTATGAATCGGATTATGGACTCCACTGGAATTATAATTTGTTTTTTAAAAAAAACTATATTTAATTATACGATAATAAAAATAGACAATTGTGAAATCAAACATCAACTCAATACCTAGATGTTTTTTTGAAACCTCGACAACCTCATAAAAGGTAAAACAAAATCAATTATGAGACTAGATTCTCAATTAACTCAATATCTAAGGATGAAATAAAAAAAAACTAATAAAAAAAAGTTAAACTTGCTAAACCCGCAAACTAGGTCAACCTATCAAACGTGTGAATAGGTTAATCAACTTTAAAAAGTTTAAAAACATGAATTTTCTCTTAAACTATTTTTTTAACTATAAGAGAAAAAAAAATAAACAAGAAAAAAAGTTAAGTTTAATTAAAAAAAAAACACCGCACCAAATCCGTAAATCAGGGCAACCTAGGTTACCCTAACAAATCTACAAATCACACTAACCTTATATAAAGAAAAAAGTAAAAAGAAATAAATTATGAAGTCAAATTCTTAACCATCTCAAGTTTAAAAAGATGAAATGGACAAAAGCAATTCTAAAAAAATCATAATAAGAAAGAAAAAAAGGAAAACAAAACACTATGGATTATTATTGTAATCCACAGTGCAATGGATGTGGGTGAACAATGATTTCCATACACCCTTTAATTTTTGTTACTTTATAAAGTTTAATAACATGATTTTTCTCTAAAACTATTTTTTAACTATATGAGAAAGAAAAAATGGATTATAAAAAAATCAAGTTCAATAATAATAATAAAAAAAAAAGATGCTCCACAAAACTCTGGTTTACCTTGACAAACACGCGAACAACGCTGATCTCAAAGAAAGACAAAATAAAAAGAAACAAATTACAAAAATAAATTTCCAATCATCACAATATTAAAAAGATAAAATTGACAAAAGTTTTTTTTGAAAAAACTCGTAACAAAAAAAAAATCATATGTTCAAGCAACACATAAAAGAAAAGAAAATGTCGTGTTTTAGCTTTTTGTTAACGTTAATTGTCAAAACTAAATGTGAGAAGGCATTGTAGTGTTTTGTGAGGAAAGTTACAATGTTTTTCCTACATGTTTTAGTTTATGTTAACTAGTTATTTGACCTGCGCTTCATAATAAGTCGGATATTTTTTCTTTCTTCTTCAAAAAAGTGTATATGTAGAATTTTATGATATTATAATAAGTCGGATATTTTTTCTTTCTTCTTCAAAAAAGTGTATATGTAGAATTTTATGATATTTTTCTATATATAAAAATTCCTAAGTAGAATTCAAAAAGTTCATACATACATCTAGTTAAATAAATCAAGAATTATTTATGTAGCAATTGTTTTTTATCAAGCTCAATTCCTACCTAGCCAAAGTTAATTAGTTAAACCTATAACCCGGGTCATGGACATAATTGGTTTCGATAATTTTTTTTATAAAATAAACACCTATAAAATTAAGAACCAATAAAATATCAAAGTGATTGAAAAAAGAAAATCAAACTGAAACAAATTACATTGCTCAATTAATAATTAATCAAATATTAATGATGAAATTGGAAGAAAAAAAATAACAAAAAATGCAATTGTAATGAATAAAAATAAAAAAGAAATAAGAAAAAAAAAGCTCAGTCTCTCAAGTTAAGAAAGCCCAGAGTTCTCGGGCCTCCATAAAAAAAGCCCAGGTGCATGGGCCTAGAGCAACCCACGCGCCTGGGCCTTATTTTTTTGCATTTTCTTAAGGGGAAGATAATAGGTCGTCCACCCCTTGATTAAAAAATACATGCAATACCTAGATTTCAGTAGTCTCCAGTCACTAAAAAATCAGTTTAATCTGTTTCAAACCAAAAGAAGCTCATTTTCAATCATATTTTGACCCAAAAAAACCAACAAAACACCCAAACACCTTGTAAAACATATTCAGAGCCTTTAACAACCCAGGAATTAGCTCCAAAATCCACAATCAACCTAAAATATTTTATTTTTTTGATTCAGATATACCATTCTAGGCAAGTATAAAGGAGAAAAAACACCTTGTATAAACTTTCTCCATTAAAAGCAACCTATTGACACAAAAACTACCTGTTTTCATGGGCGAAATTGGTTTCAAACAAGATTTTCTCTCTCATTTCACAACCAGGAACAAAAAAATAAGGAAAATAAAGTTTAGAATCAAAATTTAATTTCATAACTTGTTAAGGACTAAAAGTTTATAATTTAAAAGGTTAGAGGATCAAAGTATATGTTTAGCCTAAAGTTTAGAAAAATCATCTCTCTTTGCTGTTTTTTTCATCTTAGTTCTTTATCTTTGAATCTTATTATTTCTTAATAAATATGATTTAATTGGCTATTAATTTAGGCCTACAAAGATGTAATAAAAAAATAGACTAAAAAAATAAATCACCATAACAATCTATAATAATTTATTTTTTGATGAATATTAGCGAAAAGAACTGTATTTTCCCACTATTTTTAAAGTATTTCTTAATAATACATACTGTGTTATGAGAAGAAATTGCTACGGGCTTAACCAACATATGAAAGTCACCATTATTTTTTTTTCCTTCAGCAACTATGGAATTTTTTGTCATTTTACATGTCTTGTCATAATGGTCATGCACAGCAATATTCCCTGCTGATGATGTTATTGTTAATACAAATAATAAGAATAATAATAACCAAACTTGCTGATAC
>Ga0325410_1003170_pt1 | contig 18498 bp, 4 predicted proteins | sample PopdelMetagenome_16_FD_206182 | JGI IMG/M metagenome (GOLD analysis project Ga0325410, IMG submission 206182) | Populus deltoides microbial communities from Bellville, Georgia, United States - Xylem-PdIQD-R3 | ecosystem: Host-associated > Plants > Phyllosphere > Stem > Wood/Secondary xylem... | reverse complement strand
TGTAAGATTAATAAAACTTTATAGGATTTCATCATCAAAGTTGCACCTTTTGAAGAAATAAAATCTCCTTATATCGTCTTTTCTTTTATAGGTTGGTTAACTTAAAGAGCAAAGAGATGTGATTTTTCAATCTTGGTAACTTTCCTTACTCTTTTCCTTGTTTTATTTATTTATTTGCTTTAAAATCAATATGGGTTTTATTCTTGAAAACCCATATTTTATCAAGAATACATGAAATTGGAATACAAGTGATCCTATGAAAAGAATATGACCATATAACTACACCAAAATAAAATTAACGAAGAACCTTTATGAAATTCAAACACCATTACTAGAAGTGTGTGTGTGTGTGTGTGTGTGTGTAAAATTAATGTCCCTTGATGTTCCTACTTTATAATCGGGGTTGGTTTCTGACCCTATTACTTAGGTGGCATGGTTTTTTACCATTTTGCTCTAGTTCTTTAGTTATTGGCTTAGTGTGTGAGACAACTTTATCATGTTTTCGCTCTTGCTTAATATAACTTCCTTATGATTTTAGTCCTTATCTTAGCCTTTTCAGCTTATGGTTTGTTGCTTTATTCAAAATTCCTTATCATTTTTATGAAGTCCCTTTTCCATTTTCTTAAAAATATCCTTAGAAATATGCCTTTTAATTTATTCGAGATCTAAATCAACCTTTTAAGTAAATAAAAATGGTGTTTAGATTGGAACCTTCCTCACCTTTTTTACCAAATATTATAGAATTAGTAGCTTCTTAGCAAAAAAAATTTCATTACAAGGTATTATTAGGTTGTTCTAGTACAAGATTAGGCTTGATCTTGTCTAGCATTAATCATCTGTATGGTTGATCTTCAGCACCATATATTAGTAATTTAGTAAGTGTTTGTCACAATTAATTATCAACCAAATAATCAATATTTTATGATCATAGAACATGCTCTTTTAGTATGGTACATGGTCTAGCTTCATCCTTCTATATTTGTGTGCTTAGACATTGCATTCTCTTAAACTGGGTCTTGGTTAATCCACCTTGGCACCACTTTTTTTTAGGTTTAGAAGATGTTGATGATCTTTAGCAAATTCATCACCCTTATTATTGAGTTTGGATGACTTCTATTGTGGCTTATGTTAATACCATTTATTATTAGCAAACCTTTTGGGCTTAAAAGCCTTAAAATTTTATTATTTGATTTTTTAGCTTTAGCCCCAAGTCTTTTACCATAGGTAGAATTGTATGAAAAATAGGGCACCTATATACTTCATAGGGAGATTTTTTTTTATGATTTTCTTGTATTGATTCTTAGGCCTTACTACAATCAATATACTTCTTTCTTGTGACTATAACTCCAGTTTTTGTCATATTTAATCAGACTCGGTCTATTGTATTTCTCATTTGCTAAGAAATCATTTGAATTAGAAGCAGACACTATTGTATTACCTTCAAGAATAAGTCATTATCCACTTTTATCTTATTTTTCAAGAAGCGAATGCAACTAGGTTTTAATGCCTTTTAGATTTGATTCATTAATATAACACAACTATTACTATTATGTTTTTATGAGTCATGTCAATTATAATATTTATTTCCCTTTATTTTCTTAGTAGTAGGGATTGTGTGATATTTTAGGAGTTTAAGTTATCCTCCCTACCTCAATTGGTCGAATATCTCTTTGGTTATCTTAATATTGAATGAGTATTCTTTATTTTATTTGATTACTTTAGTCATTTTTATTTCTTTAGCAATAGGTTTATTAGCCTCTTTAGGCTTTTCTAATGTCGTGATCTCAAATGGTTTTCTCTTTTTAAGTTATACTATTAATATTAGTTTATGCTAACTTCTTCAAACTCCTCAACAGAATATAAATCGATTATTGAATAAACAACCATAACCTTTTTAAAGTAGCCAATTGGGTTGAGTATATTCTCTTAAGTGACTCTTTTTTTTTTTTTGCTTTCTTGCCCATCTTTTCATATCGATCAACATCATATATAAGGGTTTATATATTTGAATACATGCCTTGGTAGTGTAAAAAACCAATTAATAGTAGTCTTGGTCATTAACGAACCAAAAAGCTTTAGTTATCGAAATTATTAGCAACATCATTACCATTATGATTAGTAAACTTTATAATGTGTTTCCCTGTTGACTAGTTATCTCCCTAAAAAACTATATGAAATTAGCTATCTTACTTCTTGTGGATACAACTTAATCCACTTATGATATGGATAATATATGCAGGCCTAACTATATGTCCAATATCTATCCCCATTTCCCTTAAATGTTAGGCTAATACAACCCTATCAATTCTTTACATTGCTTATTATTGTTGAGATATAAGAATATTGAGATTGATTTGCTAGAATATAGCCCTATAAGGCATTAAACTATCCAAGAACAAGTTGAATTGGTTATAGATAATTGGCCTAAGGTTACCTATACTCTTGTGAGGTAGGTGGTACCTCATGGATGATCATGCTTGAATTGGGTTAAACTTGTTATAGTGCATTTATGTGAGCATCTAATACCTATTAGAGTTCTTATTATCAAAGTTTATCCTAGGACTTACATTTAGGAAACTAGCCAAAAAAACACTTGATCGACTTTGTTGAAGCTCATTCTAGATTTGATTGAGTTGATTGACCATAGTCTTTATGGTCTTGTTAATTACCCTAATATATTTATGGAAAGTTGTGTTACCTTATTTTTCATTTCCAGCTAGATAGCCCTTAAATCAACATTAGATGGATTTAAGTTCTAATAAAATGATGCACCTTTAGAATGAACAATTGTTGGCTAACTGTAGTTTGGCCAAACTGGTCATGACCATTAGATCATATCATCAGGCTCCCAAAAAACGATAGCTATAAGGTTTTTGTTGAGGCATATAAATACCAACGTATCTACTATAAGTTGTTAGAGGCAATGATGTTGGGAAAGGTGACACTATTATAGACTTACGAGACATTATGGTTGTGTTCAAATGTAGTTCTTTTTATTGATATAAGGAATTAGATGTTGAAGAGTCATCTTATAGCACATCTAATGGAAGCTGTTTTATTGTCCTTTATGTTGTTAAGTTTTTTTGGCTAAGACATGGAAATAAAAAAAGACTTTTCAAATGAAATAAAAAAACAAAAGAATTATGTGTGTGTGTGTGTCAGTGTTATGATTGATTGATGGATTCTCTAAAATGATCAACATGTTACTTTTTATTCATTCCTTCCTTTCAACAAGAAGAAACTACGCTTAGAAACTTAATCACGAGTGGAGACAAGTAACAACCTTACACAAATAGAGTGTGGAATTCTCGAATTGATCTAATAGGTTAAACAGTGAATATTTGTGATGTCAAGAAAACTACAAACTAGTAAAAATAGTAAAGCAATAAAGATAAAAGAAAGTTGTAAATTATGATAAATAAAATAAAGCGATAAATTATAGAAAGCTTCTAAAGAAATCTTATACATAGGGTTGACCATCGTTTTCAACTGCTAGATGACCTATTTATAATGTTATAGACATTGAATACATAACCTATAAACCCTAGTCTTATACAACTATCTTATAGTAGATGAGGATTTTACAATTAAATTATAGTAAGTTTTGTATTTCCTATTCGTGTGCCTCCTCCAAATAGTTATATGTGTTAATACTCTCATTATACTGTAACATTCATCATCATTAACTATTAAAGGCTTCTATTTTAAATAGGACTTAATTGTTGATCAATAGCATGAACTCTTATCTCCTTAGTTTATGGTCGATTTCAATTATCTACATATTTTTGTTCAAAACGCAAAGTGAATAACAATTGCTCTTGATCAAACGACATATGATTGTTTATATTTAGTATGCACAAAAATATACTCTCTATATCTCAAAGATAGTGGTTATGTTTTCATTTTGGTATGTCTCAAAACTACTGTAAGTTATAAAAAAAATCAAAATGTAAATTATTTCTATTATATCCATAATTATTATTCCTTTAAAAACTTTTAATCTAATTTCTCTCTCCATTATTAAAATGGAAATAATAAAAAGTAATTTTAAAATAGATAGTATGAATTAATTACACTTTTTTAATTTATATAAAAAATCAAATAAGACGCTGACTATAGAATAAAAAGAGATAACTTTAATAAGATAATTATAATTATAAAATTAAGTGATTGATAAAATATTATATTAATTACATGATGCCTATCACTTAGTAAAGAGTTTTAGTAAAACATTTAGTTGCTCTAACATTATTTATAAAATTTGTTTTAACAAAAGACGGTTTTAGAATAAAAAAAGATAATTTTAATAAGATATAACTTTAGACAAAAGTAATTCAAAATTTTTTTAATATAATAATTATCTTAATTTTTTTAATTTTATAATATTAAAATATAAATATTTTTATATGAAATTCAATTTTCTATCGCATTTTATTTTTCTTGAAGTTTTTTCAAGAGCTCTCAATTATATACATTACTAAATATAAGTAATTAAAATTAAAAAAATAAAAAAAAATTAATAATCAAACTAGAGTGAATGAGCTTACATTATATTATATAAGGTTTTATAAATAGGCTTGTGATGGAAAAACAAGGTAACCTATTTTTTTAGGAATTATATTATATTTTAGAGAGCTAAATTTATATAGAAATATAATTTGTATTGTTTTTTTAATGAAAGATAAATATTTTTCTTTTATATAAATTATATGTCTTTTTAATTTTGGCATGGATAATGTTTTTAAGATAATCCAATATATTGAATATTTACTAATAAGTCTTCTTAACACATGTGTTGATTATTAAGATTTAAGAGTATTTTGGTTTAATCAAATGTTTTAATATAGAGTTCATATTTTTATATATAGTTATATATTTTTTGTAATTTGATGATACCTTGAGCACATCTCTTACATAAATTAGTACATTTAAATAAATTTAATAAATTTTTATTGGTTTGAAAGTTTGAAATTATGAAGTTAAGCACATGAGCATATCTCCTTAAGTCAAATCCTTAGAGTTATTTATTTTATTATTTTTTTACAACATGCTTTGAACTTATATTATATTATTAAACTATAAATTTAATATTTGTTTACTAATTTTCCATATGTTGTTTGGATAGTTAATAGATTAAAAAAAATACCAAATCTATATATATTTAACATCAAAACTTCTAAAAAAGTCCAAATTCTTATAAAATTTTCATGTAAACCTACTTAAAAATTAAATGAATATTTTTTATATCACTATGTTCTATGAAAGTTTCATGCCTTTTTTTCAAGACATAAATGTTAGCCCAAAAATTTTTAATCACATATGGTTTATTTGTGTTGATGATAACAAGAATTAATGAATTTAATATTCTTGTCCAAGAATTTAATGTTATAAGAATTTTTACATATCTCTTGAATGTTATATGGACTCCTTAGATGTTATGTAACTTAAAGACATCTGAGCTTAATATATATAATCAAATCTTTATAGAATTTAATTTGACATCACAACAATGATTTTCATTATAAAATATTTTATTGTTGAATTTCCATTCAAATATACTTTAAGTGCACAAAATATTACATAATGAAAAACATCTCATGAAAAATTTTGTCATCATATATTTTGGTATTTTCACTTAAATAAAGAGCACGATCTTTTTTATATTCTTTTTAACTTTAAAATACTTTTAATGTCCACTTGGAGCTAAAATATTCTATCACATGGTTCTTACACCTACTATATGTTTTTAGCTAAATGACAATGTTGTATTTTTAAAAGAAATACAAGAGCTATTTTTAACTACATGGCAATGTTGCAATTTTAAAAGAAGTACAAGAGCTATTTTCACTCGAGATGCTTTTTTATTTCTAAAATTATCTTTTAACCATTTCTCACACTTATGGAAAAACACTTAGAAGAAAAAAAAAATTTCTTCTCTTCTTTCCTCTCATTTGTAACATCTAGGAATGGGTTTTTCACTATAAATACCCAAATGATTTCATGTAAGATCTCTATCAACTTTTCATCTTTTCAATAACTTATAATCTTACATCGACGTTTTGAATTTCTTTTATTCTAAAAAACTTTCATTCATCTTTGTATTATTTTGAAAAGCTTATAATCCTATATTACATCAAATCAATCTTTTGTCTTTGTAAGTTAGATTACATTCCCATCGAACTTTAGTTATTTGATCTAGGTCATTTTTTAACAAAAACAACCCTCAATTTTTAACTTATCTTCACCTAAAAAACCCTTATAACCTTAAAACAAACCCAATACCCAATAAAAAAAACATAAAATCGATAAAAAAAAGTCATAAAATCAATTTTCAGGAACAAAGACCTCCTTCTACCTCAATTTACTTTTTCGAGCAATATAGAACCACAAAACACTTAAATCACATTCTTCTCATCAAAAGGAATACTTTAACACTAAATTTAGCCATTTTCATTATCAAAATCCGACCAATTGACCTCTTTCTCTCTTATTTGTTATCATCTGATAACTTTCTCTCCTTTCTTAAGCTTAGAGATTGAAAGGTGAATAAAATAAAATTTTGCACCAAAACATATAATTGTAAAACAAAATGACCAAAAAGGGTTTTTGGATAATTTTTAAGGTTATAAGGAGCTTAAACTATTTTTTTAAAAGGTGGCCATATTTCTTCTTTTACAATTTTGATCCCCAACTCTAAATCTCTGGCAAACAACAAAATTGAATTTTTTTTCTTCGCAAAATTAAGCACCTATTGAAAGTTATGACTTTTCTTAAGATCATGATAACCCATTATAAATGAAATAAATAAAAAATATGAAACTCAATAAAAGAACACAATATCGGAGGATTAAATTGAAAAAAATTCAAATGATAAAAAAATTGAAGGATTGGAAAAAAAAAAAACATGTTACTAGGTGAATCCATAATAGCATGTGAAACATGGGACTCCTCTAGATTCTTTTTAATAATTAACCCGTCAAACCTATGACTTGAGTCATTAACGCCATTGGGTTTAATAAGATTGTTATTTTAATTTTTTTTTGCTAAATATATAATAACAAAATGAAAAAAAAATTAATGGGAAAAGGACCAGGCCTAGCGAGCTAGGGCCTATTTATTTTTTAAAAATTTATGAGTGGCGGATGATCATTTTTTATAAATAAAATAAGATAGACAACATGTCATCTATTATAGGAGATAATGTGTCTGCCAGTCTAGAATTTAGCCATCACTATGGTAATTGGAAAATTAGGCCATAAAATGTTTTCTCATAAAAACTTGTTTCTCAACTTATTTTCACTTAAAAATACCTGCTAAACACCCTACAACATCAAAATTCCATTTATCAACCCAAACAACACCAAAAACAATTTGAAACACCAAATCAAACCAGATAAGAGTTTTCTTTCTCGACCTAGATCTATTTTTTTTCAAATAACATTGAGACTCAAAGCATACATCATCAAACTTTTCTTATTGAATGGAACTTATTGATACCAAATTTAATTTTTTTTCATAGCAAGAATTGGTGCCAATTATGATTTTATCTTTCTTCAGCTAGAATTCGATGATTTTCTTTGTTCTCTCTCTACCACAACGATTATAAAATAATAAAACTGAAGTTTCATATCAAAAGTAAATTTTACAAATCTATATTATTAAAAAAAATAAAAGGATCAAAGTTAATTTATTTCACAAACTTTGTAATCACCACTTATTTTCTCTATATTTTTTACTTTGGATCTCTGTTTTTTTATTTTATCATCTCTTACCAATCTTACTTAAAGTGGCCTTAATTTAGTGTAGAAATGACAATAAAAAAATAAATAGAATTGGAAAAAAAATAAAAACTCTATAACCAGTGAATGCAGAGTGTTTGGGAGAGGATCCACCGTGCAATTTTGCACCGTGAATCTCCTTATTGTTAATAATAATTAATGAAAATTCTTAATAAGGAAAAAAGGGGCATCAATATAATTTTTATTCAAAATTTTCTTTCTTTGTTTTTTTTTTTTTTCTTTCCCAGAATGCTTGCTTGATATTAATATGGAGCGAGCTGTTTTGGCTTTTGGGGGGTCTCCTTAAAAGAAGCAAAAGATACACTTTTTTATTGTTGGAATGCTTTTTCCTTGAGAACAAATAGAAAACTCTCTTCTTCTTTACAGCTCTGATCACCATGTCTCTGGGTTATGCAGAAAAGCTTTCTTACATTGAAGATGTGGGCAACGTTGGAATGTCAGAATTCTTCGACTCATCTCATGTTTTGCAAGAAAAAGTAGAGCTTTTTCTATCACATTTTGTTATTATTATTGCATGGGTTTCTTTCTTTCTTCGACTTTGTTGATTGCTTCTAGTTGTTAATTGCTCATAGTGATCATCTATCTGTAAGACTGAAACTTTAGTGTTACTTTACTCGGGTTTTTTTTCATAAGCTTGGAGCGCGAGCGAGCGAGCGAGTTTGGATTGTTCTATAATAGTGGTTGTTGTTCGATGGGATCTGATTTCTGGGTATTTCATTTTGTTTCAATAGAATTTAGCTTCTGTATCTCTGATTTTACTCATTTTGGTACTTATTAATCATGCAGATGTCTTTTAATCACTAGGCATCATGGTAATGTAAATGGGCAATAATGTTTGTTTATTTGTGGGGTTGAAGGATATTAAGGGAGTTTTAAAAATAAAATAAACTGATATTTTGTTTCAGATCAAATATCGCTGCAATGCGGCTCATTTGGTTTTACGTTGAATTTTGTTGTTTTCTGATTGGTTTGTAAGAGGACGGAGGAATTGGAAAATGAAAAGGAAGGATTTTAGACTCGAGCAGATGCATCATTTGCTGATAGTCATTAGATTGTTGGATTTAAAGTTTCCTTTCGACTTGACATTGTCTTTTAAGCAATCAAAAAGGGGAGGGGAGGTGGATAATTTTGAGAATCCTGGAGAGAACTTTTTTGTTCTTTTAAATTAGGTTTCATTATAGTGTGGCAGTCAGTAGATAGACTACCATGTTATCAGTTCATTCAATATGAGTAGATTCATTTCAAGTTTTACTTTTTATTGGATGCTATGTGTATGCATATACAGGCTTTTACCAAGCATTTGCTGATTTGGTTATGTGATAACATTTGCATTAGTTAAGTTGCTGATTTTTTGTTTTTGTTTCTCCTTTTCAAGAAACAGAGCTCTTTTCATCACTACTCACATTTGCATCCATTGCTTATTTAATTTTGATTTGCTTTTTAATTGGCAGATTGAAAGACTTGCCGAGATGATACAAAAGGTTTGGACCTACAAAATTTGTTATAAATGGTGTCTATAATTTTACGTCACCCAATTGAATTCACCACTCAAAAAATTAAAGAAAAGAAAGAAAGAAAAAGAAAAAGAAAATACCACTCCCACAATCTTCATTGTTAAAAATATTTTTGCATTTTATGTTTCTTATACTTAATGATTTGTAGATATGTTTGTCCACTCAACCCTTTAAGTTGTTTCTTTGCGCTTGCAGAGCAAGCATCTAGTTGTGTTTACAGGTGCAGGAATATCAACATCTTGTGGCATACCTGATTTTCGAGGTCCCAAGGGAATTTGGACGTTACAGGTGAAAATTCTATTTCTTACTTGGGAGAAATGGAATTTAATGAATCTCCTTTTCCTTTTGAGAAGAACTCTATCTAATAGTACTTTGTCCTTTACCTGAAGAACTTTGTACAAACTTATAATTACATTTCATTTCAAGGGAGAGGTAGATAGTGGGCCTTCTTCACTATTATGACCTGTGATGGAACTTAGTTCTTTTTTGTGTGTATATAAATAGTTTCCTAAACTTTAGATAAATATATGAACATAAGTTGTTTCCTTTACTCATGGAATGTCTCATATAAGCCAATGAGGAACACATCTCGATTTCCATGCCTTGTCTGGGGTGAGAACTAATCCAACAATGTTTCACTATGTGCTAGGAAATTACTTTAGTATTGAGTTCTGACAACAGGGAGTATGAAAGAGATGGCAGGGCTCCGGTCAGCTTTTTTTTTAAAAAAAATCAAATAAAGGAAAAGTTTTCTCTTCAATGATGACTAAAGAAATTAGAAGAAAATCTAAGCTCTAAGCACTTTTGTGAAGCTTCAGTACCTCCAAGACTTAAAAAGGTAGTTAGAAGGCAATCTAGTTGCCGCTGGAAGGCTCGCAGTCATCCAAAGCTGCCTTAGACAAACAAGAAAGGCACTAACATGAGTTTGTGTGTGCATGAGCAAGGACCGTCATGCCATCCTGTGAGGTTCATTGTAGTATGATCAAGTTATAGGAAAATTCATAGTTTGGATGTTAAAATCTTATTGGACTTCCAGCAATCTTGTTCCTTTTCCTTTTTCTTTCATTAATGGTTTATTTATCTATTAAAAATTTCATCTTTCTGGAAGCTTAGCTCAGAAGTAAACAAGCTGAGTTTTATGATTATCTATAAGTTTTATTGGGTTATTTCTTTGATTCTCATCAACTGAATGCAGCGCGAGGGAAAACCATTACCTGAAGCATCGCTACCATTTCATCGAGCAATGCCAAGCATGACACACATGGCTTTGGTTGAGCTGGAGAAGGCTGGCATTTTAAAGTTTATTATTAGCCAGGTATGGCTTTAGTGACTCATTCTTCTTTAGCAATGTGCCATATACTTTCTACCCATGGCGAATGTGTTAGCTTCCATATAAAGCCTGCTTCTATAATAGGATGATGCAAGTCATCAAGTGCCTTTTAGTTTGTGTAGGTGCCTTGGATGTGTGTGTGTGTTTTATTTATTTATTATTATTTTGTTGGTGAGGGGGGGTTGCTTTTTCTGAGATGGGTGTGAGAGAGATACTATCCTTTGATTCAAGTAATTTTCTTGTTGTCGGGTCAACAAAATTAGACATTTGAGGTCCACAATCACTTTTCAACAGTCCCTCAGTAACTTGGTACATTGGAAATGTAACTGTTCATACTGCTATCATTTATGCTTTCTAGATTACTCGGAACCTCAATGACACCCATGATTCCTTTTTCAATAATGCTTTCCTCAACAGAATGATGCTAAAATCTATATGCATTTTGCATCATTTTGACATTTATCTCTCAAAGAGGCCTCTGGTTATTTTACCATATAAACAAATCTGCTTGCTTTCCAGATACTGATTTGGATCACTTATTATATTCATATGCCAGAATGTCGATGGCCTCCATCTTCGGTCTGGAATACCAAGGGAGAAACTTGCTGAATTACATGGGAATTCCTTCATGGAAGTTTGCCCTTCATGTGGTGTTGAGTAAGATTCATTCCTAAAGCCACTCCTGTTCTTGTAATATTGAAATATGTATCTCTTTTTACTTTTTTTCCTTTCAATTGTTTGCATTTCAAGTATCAACACTGATTAGTGTGGTTATATAATAGTTTTTGTTTGTACAATTATCGTTTCCATTTAGAAATTGCTTTCCAAATCTAAGTTTGTTGTTGTTGTCAAACCTGTGAAGGTATTTTCGGGATTTTGAGGTTGAAACTATTGGGTTGAAGGAGACATCAAGACGCTGCTCTGATGTCAAATGTGGAGCAAAGCTAAAAGATACAGTTCTTGACTGGGAGGTATATTTTGTTTATTTTCTGGGTTGCTATTAGTTAAGGCTCAAGTAATATATACATATATATATATATATATATACATATATATATATATATACATATATATATATATATATATATATTCTTGATATCTTATCCTCAACCTTGAGGGTTGGCCAAGTTGGAAAGGGTAAGCTCCCCTCATCAGCCAGGGTTCAATTCTGAGTCCAGGATGTGAGAATCTGTTTTGTCATGAATCCCCTAGTCCCGGGGTAGATAGATGCCTTTTGACCTCACCTGGAAGGTAGAGTTAGTTTTGGGGTGCACAAGTTGGCCGAGGATACCACCTGACCATCAAATAAAAAAAATGATATCTTACCTTCTCAAACTAATCCATTTGTTTGTAATGGCATTTTAAACAAGTTGGTTAGTGGATGGTGAAGTGTAATTCAAAAGGCACTGGATTAGATGCTCAGGTGATGTGAAATATCATGTAGAAAGTTTCTGCTGCAGTTGAAAGATTGTCTTGAATGGATGGGTTAAGGTTGACTCTAGATCAATTTGTTTGAGATGAGGCATGGCACATGCATCTTGTGAAAATTGAAAGACACTGTTCTATGGTATTCAGATAGATAGACAAGGTTACAAATCCTGCTAATTCACATAGATGATCACTGACTTTTTTATTGAATTCAGTGCTTTAATTAGGCTTTAAGTAGCCCCGGGAATAAAAGTTGGATAAATTTAATCTGATGCCTTTGTTTCCACTTTTTTTTTCTACAACTTAATTTTTGAACTATAACTACAATTCAATTGGAAGCACATGCTGCTGAGAATCTGTGTGTGCATGCGCCAATGTGCATGTGCAGGATGCATTGCCCACAAAGGAGATGCTTCCAGCTGAGAAACACTGCAGGATGGCTGATGTTGTATTATGTTTGGGGACAAGGTAACGAGAGATTTGCTAGTTTACAGTAATGTACCTTCGTTTCTAATTTTCATTCTATTCATTAATGGTGCGCTATTTTCTCAACATAATAAACCACCTTAATGAATCACTGACAACAGGCCTACCCAGCTGCTTTGGATATACACTTGAAAAAAAGAAAGAAAATGCACATTAAATTCTTTCAAAATCTAAACGAGCATACCTTGGCATATATTCTCTACCATCATACCCTTTGATAAAAAAAGAAAAAAGCAGGTAGCTTCTTCGTTGGAAATTCATGTAGATTTCTCTAATTACCAAAGCATGCTAGATTGCTTCTCAATATTACATTGATTCTGTGGAAATGCATGATTGAATTGGCTGCTCCTAAGTTACAAACAATATCCTTGCATTCCTGCAACCTCCTAGCAAGCTGTTCTCTCTCTCTCCCTCCCTATCTCTCTCATCTCCCTACTCTCTATGCTGCTTCAAGATTTTAACAAAACTAAAAAATTGAGTGTGTTTTACATTCTAAGTAGACAAAGCCATCTACGCAAGTAAGAAGGTATTGCCTATTGCTTTGTACCCCATGAAAAAGAAATTTACTATCCTTTGTGTCCATATTACAATCTCAGCTTTCAGATGGATTTCCAGCCTTAGGTTTCTTAAAGTGTCAAAAATAAAGTAAAGATACCGAAAACGACACTTTTAACAAAATAATTATAACAATCCCAATAAATGTTTAAGCACAGTCATGTATCAGAGGAAAAGGAATACATAGGATCCAGTTGACACACATGCATCTAATAACTAAGTGTTAAATTTTAATGCTGGCATGTGTGATGTGAGTAACTTATGAAACTTAAACCTACTACCAGTACTTCTATTTGTTGCTTAGTACTTTTTCCAATTGGATTACATATTCCTGAATGTTTTTTTTTAATACATCTCATTACCAACATGATTTACCCTGTGCAGTTTGCAAATCACTCCTGCATGCAATCTGCCTTTAAAATGTCTCCGAGGTGGGGGAAAGATTATAATTGTGAATCTTCAGGTATTTTCACAGTTTCTTTCTAAGGATGTATGTGTTTGTAACTGCAAGTTGATTGAGATTACATAGTAAACTGATACGTGAGTGGAATCATGTATTATATCACCCGCTTATTATGAATGGATCTTTATAGGCTGCCCTAAAATATTTGTTCCCAAATCACTAGTTTTGCTAACATGAGAGGGAACCAGATTTTTGTAATAAAATTGGAAAAGGGTTCTTACCACTTATGAGCAGTAAATTTTGATCTGTTTAAGGATGACTGGTGTCATTTCGATGTGAATCCTCTTTATTTCTAATTGTTTGCTTTCCTCTTTCCTTTCAGTTAGCAATCACTTGTGTTAAATACTCATAAATGTAGCAAAACACTAACTTGTAGTAGGTGACTGAAATAAGTAGATTCTCCATTTCCTAATAATTTGTTGGTGATGCTTTGCAAATTTGGCAGTCCTAAATATTGCTCCAGCCAAAAGCCTCTGAGAGAACAGTGTGGTCAGTGTTGTACTAACAGCAGATATTTTGTTGTGTCTGAGATCTTGAGCGTTCGGGTGGCATAGGAATTGCCGTAGCTTTTCTTTCTCATATACTTTTGATAGAAAATGAAACAAAAATCTAGATATATAGGATTAGGATAGCATAAAACAGAACCACCTTTGCAAAAATCAAACTACCAAGAAGGAAAGGAAATTGTGACGAGGAAATGGTTTCTGCTTGAATTCACCAAGGCATCATTAAAAGGATTTCTCTTCAAGTAGGAATTATGATTGCAGGACCCTGCAATCACAATTATGAAATGCAATCAAAGCAATGATTTCAGGTTTGGACTTGGAGAACTTCCACTAAAAAATCTGATTGTTGCTTTATTATTTTTATCTTGGCTTTGCGGATGGAAATCGTATTGCTGGGTCAATTGACATGTTCTATTTTGCTTGAATTATTTTTGTACTGGTTTACTCTAGTGTTAATTTTGGAATCATATTGAAATTACCGTATTTCCTTGTTTCTATAGCTCTGCTCTTGAACTCCGACTCTTAAGACATGGGTTCCCTCGTGGAAATCGTATTGCTGGGTCAATTGACATGTTCTCTTTTACTTGAATTATTTTTGTACTGATTTACTCTGGTGTTAATTTTGGAATCATATTGAAATTACCATATTTCCTTGTTTCTATAGCTCTGCTCTTGAACTCCAACTCTTAAGACACGGGTTCCCTTGTGGGTATGAACATCTTTACGGTAGATGATGAATTCATGAGGGAATTAACTGCACTTTGTGATGAAAAGATAGTATCTCTTACTTTAATCAGAAACGCAGACACAAAGTCATAAACACGCATAGAATATTTTACTTTATCAAAGATTTATGAAAAGCATGCATAATTCATTGAGGGGACTATCACTATTGGGTTGACATGACCACAATGTCAAAGAATAACAGTAAAACAAAACTGTAATTTATTATAGTAAAGGTTTGCATGTTATATATATGACTTCACATACTTTTTTCTTACCCACTATACAGAAAACTCCGAAGGATAAGAAGGCAAGTTTGGTGATCCATGGATTTGTAGACAAGGTACCAATATTTCTGCTTACAAGTGCAAAAGTGATTCTTCCTGTGATTTGTCCCCCCCACCCCTTCCCCTTTTTTCTTTTGAGATTAACTTTACATGGACCAGTTGTTGTTGTACAAGCTGGTATATAGAGGGTAATGGGTATCTACTTTCCTATTCTTTTTTTTTTTGTTTTTTTTCCTGTTATGTAATTTTTAAAATTTATTAGCCTTTAACATGTGTGCATAAAGTATGTGTAGATTGTAGATCAGAATTTCTCATTGTCATATAGATCCTGAAAAACTGTGTTATTTGCTATTCCAATTTAATGATTTGATCCAGAACAGGTTATTGCAGGGGTCATGAACTTGCTCAATTTGAGGATTGCTCCATATGTCAGGATTGATCTTCTTCAAGTTATCATAACTCAGTCATTGAGTTTAGGTAATCTTCTGCTGATGCACAGAGAACTACATTTAAATGTCATACCTGTGAAACATGCATTTAATGTAATGCTATCATCCATCTATTGGACTATCCTAAATGTTAGCAATCTTTCAAGCAACAAACCCTGATGTTTTGGGCCTGGCAATCTTATTTTTTCCATAGGCTCTAGAATAAATTTTTGCTTCCATATAGTCTGGGCTTGATATCTTTTCTAAAGACTAAATTTAGGTTTTCTATTTCTCTTTTTTAATTTCTGTTGAATGTGTTTACTACATGAGAATGAAGTTTGTCTCACTATTGTTTTGAAAGACATCAGTCTTATCGCTAGTGGCCTCATATGAGACATCTACTGGAAATTCATTTGTAGCATTTGGTAACTATTTGACGCTATGGTTTATAGATTTCTTATGTGGTGTGGCATTTGATAGATGAAAGATATGTGAACTGGAACCTCCGGGTGGCAAGTGTACATGCACTGAAAGCACCGTTGCCATTCATCAAGTCCATTGAGGTGAATTTTTTTCAGAGAGCCATTCTGCTTGATGCCTTTAATCATGCTTTGCTTTTGTATGTTGCAGTGTTCTTTTTCTAAAAGTGTTGGGCTGCTATGGCCTTGGATAGCTGATTGTTTAAGGTTACTGTGTTAAAGTGGCAGACGCTATGCATGTTGGAGAGAACTTTTAGTTACCATAAAAAAAAACACAAAGAAGGAAGGAAAGAAAAAAAGAAAGCAAGAAACTTCAGCACTTTTCACTTAAAAATATAAAATTTATATGATGCAATGATCAGGATTTAATTAGTCTCCTTTAGTTGTTCCTGCTTTTATTAAAAGTTAACAGGGGCATTTTGCTTTCAAGAAGTCCCACCATTTTATTTATAGTTGTGGTATCCATTCCATGACCAGGGTTTGTCTGCTAGTTGCTAGCAAACTGACTAACTTTGATTTAATTTACATTACATTATTACATAGTTACTTCTTGTGCCAAGTTACACTACTTTGGTCTGATCCATCTTTGGACGAGGCAATTTATTATTTTGTTACCAAACTACTATGCTGCTTCTAATCCTCCTGTTTTACTTGCATTTTAGGTGTCCTTCACAGATGCTCAAAAATACAAAGCGGCTGTGCTACATGACCAGCCATTTAACCTAAAAAGGTTGGTCTAATCCCATCCTGTATGTAAAGTATACTGCTCAAAAAATTGAGAACTTATCGTGAGAACATTTTGTTGAGCTGTATACTTTATTTTCTGCAAAGATGCAATTTGTTGGCCAAGCTTCTGTTGCATATAAATAGGCTGAATTGTTGGCCCCAAGTGTTACTCAGCCTTCTTGCCCTCACAATTCTTCTGGTTTATATACATCAGGAGGACTGCACCAGCAGAAGCATTTGAAATCCTCTTGAAACTCAACTTCAGTGATGGATGTGGTTGTCCCTCCATCCAAATTAATGTCCCTGTCAATTTTAAGGTAAGAAGCTGAATGGAGTATGTGAGAGCTGTTTATTGGAAGTTTATACCACTCTTGCTTTGCAAATGAACAGGGTTGTAAGGAAATTCTCTCCCCTCTCTGTGCAGGTTTCAAGTGACTGCTTTAACCTTGACAAGGAGTCGGCCATACAAAATCTGAAGGAGAGGGCAATTCAAGATTTGTGCTGTGGTCAGAATGCACTCATCGAAAGAAAGGTCATTTTGGAGCCAAAAACCGAGGTTGCAAACCATGCTTTAGTAACCAACATTAAAGCTTTCAATTCTGATTCTTGGAGTAATGGTGATGTGAAACATCCAAGAGGGGTTAATGGGACCAAAACATCTCGGAAGCGATCGTTTGGTCGCAAGCGTAAATCGAGATTTTAGAGAGCAAGGCTTGTGGTCTGGATGTATAAATGTGCTTGATTACTTATAGAAAGTAGTATGATATGTAGGGACTGGGTGAATTTTGTTAGATGCGACACTCGGTCTTCCCAGCTACGAATAGGAAGGTAGCGAAATCAGTTAGATTTGACCTAGTCATGTAACCCTTTCATATCCTATACTGCTCCATAGTAGGTTTCTCAATGGCAGCTAAATATTCTCGTCTTGCAGTAGCTGGTGAAAAACTAGTTTGTAATTGCCAATCGTTTTTCTGGTTGATTCATGGTTTTCAAATGCCCATTCGGTCTAATAGCTCTTATGTATGGAGAATAGATTTCTTCTTTGATTTTTTTGGTTATTTTTTTCCGGTTTTCTCGGCTTAATCGATTTTTCGGTTTTCTCGGTCTAAAACATGATGATATAGGATAAAAAATTAAATGAATTTTAAATCAATCAAATTTAAATTCATAATTATTTGGATTATTGAAGAAATAAAATCTAGTAATTAAATATGAGATTATTAGAAAATAAAAGAAAACAATTAAGAGAAGAGGGGGGGTTGCAGCATGTATAGTGTTTATTAGCGACAACCCAAAAATATGAATTTTTTAAGGAGAGGCTGTTTGGAGGAGACAGAGGAGGGCTAAGAAGTATGGATTTTGAGAATCTTAAAAAGTGTTATTTTAATATTTTTATTGTGTAGTATTTATTTAAAACCCAATTACTTGTACATTAAAATAAATAAAATAATTTAAAGCTATTAATTATGAAAACATAGGTATTTAGTAGATTAATTGATGGATGTTGCAGGGTAACAAGAACACATATAATTATTTAGAAGGAGACTTGTAAATAAGGACTATAAGTTATACCATAATTTATATAAATGGTTTGTATAGGATTATGATTTTAAGTTTATATGCAATTTTATCCATGTAACATTATAAATAAACAATCAAGTGGTTGAGAATGATGCAATTTATTGCTTTCTTTTCTTTCATTAGAATGTACATCATTCTTCACATCTTTCCTTAATAGGTTTTTATCTATCTTTATTGCTTTTTTTCTTTATTT
>Ga0325410_1003169_pt1 | contig 18505 bp, 7 predicted proteins | sample PopdelMetagenome_16_FD_206182 | JGI IMG/M metagenome (GOLD analysis project Ga0325410, IMG submission 206182) | Populus deltoides microbial communities from Bellville, Georgia, United States - Xylem-PdIQD-R3 | ecosystem: Host-associated > Plants > Phyllosphere > Stem > Wood/Secondary xylem... | reverse complement strand
CATTGACGACTCAATTTGCCTCCAACCAAAGCTACCCATATTAGTTACACTAATTGTTCCATGAGCAACTGATTTACATCTTCTAATTGTTATGAATATGTACTATATAGTTGCACCTGAGATTGTTACACTATATTTTATACTAGTTCAATGTTAGGTATGAGGTAATAATCTCTTCATTCATAATATTTTTTTAGCATGTAGATTTTTGAAGTTTTTATTTTTAAAACATTTTTGTACTCTTTTTTTTTAAATAATACTTACTTAAATATCGAAGAGTCCTCAAAAGCACAAAAAAAGATTTTTGCAGACACAAGTCACTTATCACACTCGAACATCACGACGATAGATTAAAAGTTTCTTGTTTGTAAAAAAACAAATATTTAGCATCTTGTTTTTTGAGGGAAAATGTTTAATTTAAAAAGTCATCACCTAGTATTATGGTTACTAGAAACTCTAACTAGTTAACAGAGATTCTATGGTACGGGACTAGTCACGCGAAAAGGAAGATATTATCACCCCTTTAGTGTCCTACCTGAGTCAGACTGCATTGCTGGTTTTGTCTTAAATTGCTAAGAGTTTGTTGTATTATGTTTTTCATGATCTGCCTAAGATATTCCTGATTCTGGCGTCAGTGAATACTCGGCTACAAATATTTCCAACTCTAGTGTTGGTAAATATTACATAACTGAAAACGTATAATATTCCTGACTCTAGCACCAGTAAATAAACCCATAAAATTTAAATTAAAAAAAACTATTATTTATTTATTTTAGCTGGGTCTAGCTTACCCGCAAGCCTAGCCATGCAGGTTAGCCTAGACCCAACGGCCCAGCTGATCACTACACGCATGCATGAATTATTCATGCATGCAACAATAACATGTTAATTATTTTAGCAAACAGGGAAGAAAGCTTACTTGGTTGTGCTGCTGCTGGAAGCAAAGTCGAGGGAGACGACCGGATGACGCTGGAGACCGGTGGTTGGGCAAACATCTCAACCTTCCCTTCGTTCTTCTGTGTTTCTCCTTTCTCCCTGGTGTCCCTTTTTGTCTCTATTCTCTCCCCTTTTCCTTTCTGGTTTATGTTGCTCCTCGTCGTTATGGAAGGGGAATGGAGCTGTTGGTACGGGTTGAGAATCCAACTTGCTATTCACGGTGGAGACAGGGTTGCTCGCGCGAGGAAGAACTTCTAGACGTTGCTTCAATGGAGGCTGAGAGAGATTCCGACTTCCGTACTGCCACTGTTATTGCTGCTCTGAGAGGAAGGATCTGGCTACTGCTATTGCTGCACTGCGATATTGGTGTTGCTCTAAGTGCTGGACCGAAGAGAAAAGGTTGCTGCTGTAACTGAGTTCTGAGGAAAACTCTTCTCTGTTTTGAAGCTGCATGCGATTGGAACCGTTGGGTCTTCGGGTGCTGCTTCTCCGTTGTTGTTGGTAGTTGGTTGAGGGAGAAGGAGAGCTGTTGATGGGAGAAGAAGACAGTGTGTGGTCGGTCTAAGGGATCAGTCACAAAAAAGGAAATGAAGGGGTGGTATGTGTATGTGTAAACCCGGGGAAAAATAAAGGTTGCTTAGATTGCAAACTAACTAAATAAGAAATAAAAGTGAAGAAATTCATGTATATAGTCAAATAAAAACAGGAATTCAGAAATTTTCAGAAAAACATTTCTGGATGAAATATTTTGAGACATTATAAATCAACCTGAAAATGTTGAGGGTTGGATTAAATTAAAGAAAATAAACTAAACTAAAAGTTGTGGGATGAAATTATAAGAAATGAAAAGAGGTATAACTTAATTATAAGAAGAAGAAAAAAAGAAAAAGATGTGGGGGCCTAAATGCAAATAAAAAAAATTATAAAGCATAAATACTTATATTCTCACCAAAAATCTGCAACAATCGTAAGGAAAGAAAAGAGAGAGTTTTTGTATCCATTCTTGCAAAATCGAGATAGAAACACAAAAATTTCAAGAACCCATGCAAGATTAAGGGTTTATAGATTGAATAAACAGTTGTGGGCTAGGGATTAACAAGAAAATTAAATAAAAAAAGAAGATGGAGGGTCGGCTGTCATTAGGTAAGAAAGGAGGGAGTTGAAAATCTTCAACTAGTTGAAGATCAAAAACCTTAATTCGTATCGGGTAAAGTGTTATAAACATGATCTTATAAGTTATTTCAAATTCGATAATGAATTGATGCCTTGATGTGAATTATAGATTAGGGTTTTTAGACTTGAATTTGGAGAAAAATATTTGTTGTTAAAAATTAAGTTAAGTGATGTGTGGTATGTGATTAAGGATGTGAAACCCTGATAATTTACCCAGAAAATATAGTTTATAAAAGTTATGTGTGAAGGGAAGGGGGGGTGATGAATCTGGACAGACTCGTCTCCTGACTTTCGGTAAGATTTCGGATAGGAAGATGAGGAAATTAGAACCAGGTTTCTTATAGAAATTGTAGTTTTAGATGTTAACTAACTAAGGAAATTGATCTTGCTCAATTTGGAGCTGTAGAACTCCAGTTATGGGTTATCAACCAAGACTGGGTCATGACAGACCCTGTAGGGCAGTAAGTTTGATTTGTTGATGAGCAATTATGACTATCTTGGAGGGCAGAACTGGGTTCTCCTTCCTTCAGAGAACATATAGCTCCATGTCTTATCTTTTCAACACAACCAACTTTGCTTGAAATAGAGTTCTATAACTCTAGATATAGTTAAAAATTTGAGAAGAGGTTGGACAATAACAGTTCAATATCTAGATAGTAACGGTTAGACAATAACAGTTCAATGTCTAGACAGTAACGGTTCAAGACAGTAACAGTTCAATATCTAGACAGTCACAGTTTAAGACAGTAACAGTTGTTCCTAATTAATTCTTAATGTTAAATGCTTAACATGAGAGCTTAGTTTGACCATAAATAGAGCTTCCACCATCGATGGGGGGCTGTAGCTTATGGGATGGAGTCGGTGCATAAGTTTTGGTTTTTTATATTGTGTGTTTTATTAGGTTTTCTGGTAATATCTCTCCCTATTTTTTGTATGCACCAGTATTTATATTTATAATCCAAGAGTTTTATGGCATATGAAAAATAAAGTTTCAAACAAATTCATTTTTTTTAAAAAAAAATTAATTTGATTAAAAATCAAATTTGAAAAAAAAGAATAATTATCATTTTCTTGATGATAAAAAGAGAATGACAAAAATACATTGTAATCCTAGTTTTCCCACAAGTTAACAAATCATACTTTTCATCGAAATAAATCCATGATCTTTTAATTTTAAATTTTAATCCCTTTAAAATTAAATTAAAAGCAAATGGGCCAAAATTGAGCTATAACATCACCTACCACCTTGGCTTATCAAGCACCAAGTACAGGATACCAACCATCTTGGCTAAGAAGAATGGACCAGATTGCAAGAATCAAGAGACTAACCGATTATCCAACATATAACCGTCTATTGAAACTTGATAAAACAAAAAAAAAATCATCAATTGTCCTTCTAGTGATGGTTTTTGACATTCCTAATTACTACCAATGATAGACGATCATGACATGGCTATTCTATCAGAACATTATCAACCCTTCAATCATGTTTGACTTCTCCTTAAGGTAGTGCTAGTCATTCAAAGGAATAGTCAAGCCCAATGAGTTAGTAAAATAACCTAGAACTATTAAATTTACTAGCTCTGCAAAGCTATAACATCACTTAACTAGGAGGATAGTGCCCATTTTTATGATCTCATTCATGGTATCAATAAAGCTTCTTTTAATAAGAAAGACTACTTTTATAATTAAGAATGTTCCAAATTAGTTTGGAAACCATAATCTACTGTGAATGCTAGATGTGCACTTTTGTAAGAAATTCATAAGGCTATGCAGTATGTTTGCTGCTCTAAGTCGAAATGATTTCTCCTATTTACTCAAGAACGTGGTGAGATAGGTATATTTAGGCTATATTTTTTATCGACTTCATGAACATTATGGAAACCTTGAGAGCTTGAAAGCCTTCAACGAGTTCAAATGGAGTGGTGGTACAAATCAAAAAACATGTGAAGTCCCTTTGGCAACTGTCCAATAAAAAGGAAGTCATCTACCTAGAAGGCATTTAGTGGAGAAACTTCAATTTCTCCTCACTTAAAATTAGGACCAGGATCTTAACATAAATTGGATATCAAAGTCATCAATTTGATTATACCTCAAAGGGAAATACAAATATATCATAATCATTGGCTAAGAGTGTAAGTTTCTTATATATGAAACAACTTGTTCAAAATAACAATATTTCTATTTTCTCCAGATAATATCTAAGGGCCACAACCTCACAACCTTTCAAGGATAGGATGGATTTAATCTTTCTAGTGTGATTGTACAGTTTTCCTTGGAATGAATCAACTTTGTCAACCTAGTGCGATTGCAAAATTTATATTAGAAGGGATTGATATGGTCTTCTTAGTGTGATTTCAATCTCTATAAGACAACAACCCTATAACTCTTTAAAAGATTTGAATTCATCTCTACATTGCAATAGCACCAATCATCATATGATCCTAGGGGCATCTTAATAATCCATTCAGAATTTATTCAAACGAGTAAAGATATACATGTAACCTAGATTTCTTTTCGTTTATAGGCAAAGGCAAATCCTACTAAGGTTAGAAAGTTCAAATCTTGCCCAAACTTGAATAGAAATACTTTCAAGATTTTTTTCAAGTATAGGCGTTGGACCAACACAATATATCTGGAGTGTCTCCTCCTAAATATTTTTCCAAGCATGAGTGTTGGACTTATACAAAGTTTTAAAGATTCTTATAAGTATGATTTTTACTACAAAATATACAAGTTAATATAGAAATGAAATAGAAGAATATTCATAAAATGAGAAACATTAAAAGAATAAACCCCATATGACTGGGGTTGTTTACATGGCTAGAGGAGTTTGGGGGTTGAAGCTTAGATTCATAGGCTTGGCTCTTCAACAAGGTATTCCTTATGTTAGGCAACTGTAACCCTAGCAGGAAACACATCAATAAAATTAGGCATTAGGACTATATGAAAGGTAGCACTGAAGTCCATCAGGATTCCTCTTGACTGGTTGAAGAAGTACAAATTGGGACTTGGCAAGGAAGATTTTATCCCCAACCATTTCGGATAAAGTTGCAAACCCTCCAAAAACCTCTTAAACTCTATAAGAGAGTTCTTTCGGGCCTTTAATCTCGCATGAGAAAGAGTTCCTCTAAGCTTCCTATCTCGTATGAGAGCTTTGTACTTCATCTCTAGCAGCTTGGAGCTCAACATGTAGAGCATCTTCAGATGCCCTTAACTCCACCATCCTCTACTTTAGGATGTCTACTTCCTTGTAAGCTAGAGAAAACTGTTTTTCAGTAAAGTTAAGTTGAAGGACAACACCTTTTATATCTTCTTTCTACTTCTCAAATGCCGCATTTAAGGCTGTCAATTTTACCTCCATGACAACCTTCTCATCTCTTAGCCTTTAAAAGGTGGTCTGGTTTGTTCTGTGCTTGGCGGTGACATCCCTCATATAATTTCTCTCAGATATTCAGTGCCTCTTTGAATTGACATATGTCATAAAAGTTTGTCAAAAAAATTGTTAAAAACAACAATAATAAACCATAAAAATAAAGTCGAATAAGCAAATTTTTTATATTCAAAGTCATTTGTCTAGTCAAAGATAAATAGTGGTTGTAGCTCTCATTAGACATCATCAAAATATCTAAATTGATAGTGAGAATTCTTTATGACTACCTCACCACCTCAAGTTCAGTCTCCCCCAAGCTAGACTTTTTACCAATGACAACCTTCATGACCTCCCTCTCCTCCTCAATTAGGACGGGGAAAGTAAATAGAGCTTGACTAATGATAAAGGTAACAAAAACATCTTCAAACCTCTATTCAGCTCCCTAAAAACTACCCTAGGTAGAGGTCCTAAAATCTACAACCTATATAATCGAGATTGGGGGGTAAAGGAATTTTTATCATAGTAGCCTTCATAAATGAGGGTAACATACCAATCTCCACAGGGATATAGACTCCTTTTCTCTTGAAACAAGCAACAGGACTCGTAATTACTTTAGAAAGGTTCAGATTTGTCTAACCCCTAGCCAAAAAAGAATAGTCCCCCCCATCTATCATTTTTATAGGAGTATTGACTCTCACTATTCTTTCCTTGGGAATAATGTCCTCAAGAATAAAGAGTTCATCTATAGTTATGGGGTCGCTCTTCATCTCTTCTCCAGTCCTAACTGGTAAGGAAAATAAGGGATAAGGAAACTTCATACTTTATAGCATATCCTGGTAATGCCCTTCGTCCATTCTATTAACGTCATATTTAGTTGAGGTTAAGGCTAATGTAGCACATATTTTTTTTCTCATTTGAGCTTAGACAGGGCTTATTATTCACCTCAAAAGGAGGTACCCTTCAATAATAGGAACAACCTCAGACGTATTCCATTGCATCTTTAGGTATAATTGGCCTATTATACCTTATTATCAGTCACCTCCCCCTCCATTTCTTGACATGAGCGGGTTTTCTCTGCAAAGTTCCCTTTTTGGCTCTTGTGGGTTTATTTGCGAAGGTACAAAAACCAATGCATGTCATTTCCACCTTTGATGCCAGCAACCAGATGGTAACAAGTCCTAAAGACATTAATTGTATGCTAGTCGGACGATGCTAACAACCAAATGGTAATAGGTCCTAAAGACATTAACTATATGCTCGATTCTAACAAGCCTATAAAACTTATCAAATACGAATAAGATTATCAACCCATTAGGGTGTAGATGGCTTAGACCCAACTAGTAGTATTTAAAAACTTCCCTCATGAATCTTTGGAGGGGAAAGGAATACCTCAATGTATACATGTAAAATAGGGTTGTAATTTCAAATTGACCTTGAGCAAAGCCCAAAGTTGGTCAGCTGATACGTTCATCTTGGGAAGACATTTGAGCTATAAACTCTCCTAGCTACTAACTATTGACAAATGCCACGTCCTCTACACATAAAGTGTTAGAGGTATCATCTTTAAAGGCCCAAGATAACCTTTCTCTCCTTTAAAGTTCCCTAGTAATAACAAAAGAAGAACTTCTCCAACAAGGAGAACTACTTTCCCCCCTACTAGAGGTTGATGTTAAGGTTCCATCCCATTTAGTTCTGAGATTTAAATACCGCATTCCTAAAAAATTTAATTTTTTTTGCTTAAAATGAAAAAAATTATGTTTTTAGATTGTTTTGATGTGCTAATGTCAAAAATAATTTTTTTAAATGAAAAAAACTTCATTTTGATGTATTTCTAAGCGAAAAGCACTTTAAACCGCCACTGCTATTAAAATTCCAAACAAGCCAATTTGATGGACCTTTATCCCCTAATACTTCCTCTAGCTTCAAGTTGGAACCTGAACTCTTCACCAGAGACAACAATATCCCTAGGATCAAACCTAACTCTTTTGGGTCTATTTCTTTGTTCAATAATTTTTTTTATAAAAAAAAAACAAGAATCTTTTGGTAGGAAATACCTAGGATGGCGATTTCTGTTAGTTTAACATGTCTTATAGTTAATCGGTTAGTTACACGTGGTATTATTATATTAATGTAAATAAATATTTATTATTAATAAAAGCTTAATTTGTCTTTATTATCCATAAAATATTATATTAATGAATCTAATATTTGAATTATAAATTTAGAGTAAAGATAAAGTTCATGAGATAAAAATATTTTGCAAAGGAAATTATAAAGTTATTATATTTATGGGATTCATATTGTATCAAAGCATTGTTTCTAAAATGTTCTTGGTTGATGCTCTCTTAAATACTTGACATTTATTAGAGTCGTAAAGATTAGTATATATTATATATTCTTTCCTTTATGAAAGGAAATAGTTGTTCTCGTAAGTTGAGATATAAGGGATACCTAGAACTAATATGTAAGTGTTTGTCATAAGATATGTACACTGAAGTGACCAGCATGAGAATTCTATATGGAGAGATCACTTATATCTATAGAAAGGCTCACGTGATAGTTGTGTAAGTAATCTTTAGACTTGAGATTACTAAATTATCTTATATAGAGAATGTTATCCTTTGATCCTATTACATGTTATCGTAATCGAGGTAACAAAGGAGCAGACATTGGATATAACATGAACTATATGAAGGTACTTAAGTGATCAAGAGAGGATTCATTATCCTAGATGAATTAGGAAAAATGTTTTATTTATTCTCAAATAGTATTGACTAAGAAATCCTTGGTCAAGATTGAATGAGATTTGAAAAGATTTTCAAATCTTATTTAAACAATCAATGACTATTATGTAGAGAACAAATATGATTTAACATGACAGACATACTCTATGCTTTAATGTTAAATCAAAACATTATTGATGAAAGGATATTAATTATACTGAGAAACCAGCCACTAAAAGGTTAAGTTAAACATACTAAGACCTAACGAGTCACGTACATTAAAAACCATTAGTGAAAAATTAAACTAGGATGATTTGATTAAGTATGACTTGATTAAAATATATTTTAGAAATTAAGGACTAGAATATAATTCATATATGGATTATATTTCTAGACCTAGAAAAATCAAGAACTTGATTGAGTTAATTTTTAAAATTGTTCTAAATTAATATATGGATATTATTCAAGGGGCAAGTTGAGATTTTGCTAATTTATAGGGGTTTTCAAATTTTCTAATAAATAGTAAGTTATGCCTCTTTTTTTTTTGTTGATTTATGTTAGACAGAAAAACTACGCAAGTCACAAAATAAAGAGTTAGCACTTTAGGCATAGCTATCTCTCTATCCTAGATAGGGAATTAAGAGATTTTTCACTGGTAGCTCGTGTAAATTATTGTTAGAGGCCATAAAATTGGACGATTTGTGGTTTGTGACAACCCAGCCTTTATAGAATTATTTAAAGTAAAAAAGGATCAGATCTTTAAGTAATAAATCCTCAAACAACTCTAGATCTATCCAATATGATCCCAGGAAGACTCAGATAATTTTGTTTTATTATTTTCACTGTATGTATGATATTTAGGAACCCAACAGTGGTATCAAAGCCATTTTTAGAAAATTAGGGTAGTTGATTGTGTGTTTTAATTGTTATTAGTGTTAATTTAAAATTCATTTTATGATGCAAACCTCATGATCACGTGGTCAAACAACCTACAATCAAGATTAAGATTTGATCCTGAAAAGCCAAAAGAGGTCTAATAGGAGTGTGACATAATGGAAACCTATCCCAAGGCACCAATACTATTGGAATAAAGTTGAATGACACTATGAAGCCAGTTAATTTTTAATAAGTCAGATTTAGTTTGATTAGAAACCAAAGAATACAAGAAGCTCTCTCACACGTTAACACTAAAAAGTTCAGAAGTATTATTCTCTTATAGTTCCTAAAATTTAGGCTTACATGTGTTTAAATAGTTCTAAAAAATTAACCCTAATGGATCTACTCTTGTGGGCTGAATTGGCCCACTTATAAAAACTAACCAAAAACCTTTACTAGTAAGCCCAAACCCTGGTCCAAACAAGCTTTGGATCCTAACTGAAAACAAAGTATTAATTAAGCTCAAATAAGCTTTGGGTTATAGCTAATAAAATAAAAATAAATCATATAAGTCCTAAGTCTTTATCTGTCATTGTGAAGAAAAGAAAAAAAAACATTGTAGGTCTGATACAAAACATATTTATAGCCTATAATGCTGCCCAATAATCCTATAAACTAAAGGAGAAGTTGTCGCCTTTTTGGTTTTCAAGTTAGAATAGGATTCTGATTTCAGCCTTGTATTTATCCTTCTTTTGGGAGGAAAAGAATGCTACATTTAATGTTCCTCTTTGCCACCTTTTGGTATCTTTTTATTATTAGGAAACATAATTAAGTTGTTGAATTATTCTTCTTGCACAACAAAGAGACTATGTCGGCCATGTGTTTCCTAAGTTAGCTTAGATTCCTTTGTTTCCCTTGTTATGTTTTCTCTTTGCCTGACAAGAAAATAAAATAAAAATAATAAATCATAATATTTAAAGAAAATAATCAATGTTCCCATATATAATGGGAAATCCAATACTAGTTAGGACTTCACAGAACACATGGAAACATCACATAACAAGGTTAGCCAAAACTGATACAAAATTGGCAACCTTGTTGTCAAAACTTCATGGCCTAAATAAGGGTGGATTGGGCCTTTTTTGCAAATGGATTAAATGTACTAAGACCTTCTCTTGATGCTTCAAAGGATCCTCAAGTTCAGCCTTGACCAAAACTTACACAATCGGTCAATTTAATGCTTCTTTCAATGCCTTTGTTTTGGACATTGTGATGGGCCTATTTGGAACATGTAATGACCAGTTCACAGATTGATCCATATCATCCCTTCTATCCTCAAAAGGAATTAACCTTGAATTAAAACTTATATCAAACAAGTAAGATCAGCAACATTAAAGGTAACACTAACATCATACTCACTTGGAAGATTAACTTTGTATGCATTATCATTGATCATCTCTAAAACTTGTAATAGACCATCACCACGAGGCTGTAACTTTGATTTTCTATGGTTAGGAAATCATTCCTTACGCATGTGTACCCAAACTCAATCAACGGCTTGGAAAACAATCTATTTACACTCTTTATCTACTTTAGAAGCGTTAAACCTATTTATTTTCTCTATTTGCATTTGAAATCCCTCATTAAGTTAGTTCACCATCTTTGCCTTCTTTTCACCATTTAAACTTACTATTTCTTTCAAAGGTAAAGGAATTAAGTCCATAGGTGTTAGTGGATTAAACCCATAAACAATTTTAAAAGGAGAAAAGTCAATGGTCGAATACACAGTTCTATTATAAGCAAACTCAACAAAAGGCAAGCATCCTTCCTAACTTTTCATATTTTTTTGAATAACAACACACAAAAATTGGGATAAAGTTATATTAACTACCTTAGTTCACTCATCTATTTGAGGATGACAAGTTATCGAAAATAAGAGTTTAATTCTCAACTTTCCTCACAAAGTCTTCTAAAAGTAGCTAAAGAACTTAACATTTTAATCTAAAACTATACTCCTAGGAATGCCATGCAAACGTATAATCTCTCTAAAGAACAAGTTTGTAATATGAGATGCATCATCAGTCTTATAACATATAATGAAATGCATCTTCTTAGAAAACCTATCAACCAAAATAAAAATATAGTCTTTATCTTTTTTAGACCTAGGTAAACCTAAAACAAAGTCTATAGAGATATCCACTTAAGGTTCAATGGGTACAAGCTATGGTGTATACAATCCATGTAGTTGTACTCTAGATTTTATCTTTCTATAAGTAATGCATTGTTCACAGATTCATTGCACATCCTTTTTTATCTTTGGCCAATAAAAATATTCATGCAATACATCTAAAGTTTTTGAAACCCTAAAATAACTCATTAAACCATCTTCATGTGCTTCACAAATAAGTAATCCATGCAAAGAACTAGTAGGAATACACAATCAATTCTCTTTGAACAAGTAGTCATCCATCAAATAAAACTTACCAAAAGCTGAAGGTCCACATGCATTATATATTTCAGAAAAGTCAAAATCATTAGCATACAATGCCTTCACATATTCAAATCCTAGCAACCCAATACTCATGGTGTTTAGAAGAACATACATACGTGAAAAAGCATCGACCACTATGTTTTTTTTATATATATACTTGATTATGTAAGGAAAAGTCTCAATAAATTCAACCTATTTTCCATGTCTCCTATTCAACTTACCTTGTCATTTCTGATGTTTCAAAGACTTATGATCTAAATGGATTACAAACGTATTTGGCCACAAGTAATGTTGTCATGTCTCAAGTGTTCTTACTAAAGCATACAATTCTTTATTACAACTGGTATACTTCAAAGTCACTCCACTTAACTTCTCATTAAAATAAGTAATGGGTCTTCGATCCTACATAAACATAACTCTACATAAACATAACTCATTTCTTATCTGAATCTTGAACCCTAAGAAATTAATGCTTGAATGAGTTGAGAATTTATGATTGGTGTATTCCCATTGCAAATAACCATAATATTAAATTTGAGTCAATACTGAGGTGTTTTAATAGGCTAACATGAAACAGACTTTGTAAAATTGAGTTTGGTCCTTTAAATTTTCAATCTTCTTAATTAAACTTAAATTAGGCTCCCAAACTTAAGCTTTTACTGATTAAGTACCTAATAAATTTAATTTGACCCATTAAGAGTATAATTATATCCTTGCACCTAATTAAATCTTTTAATTTAGCTTATAATTAAATCAAATTGGCCTATTAAAAATCTAATTAAGCCACTAGACTAGATTTCTATGTAGATTAATCCAACAATCATTTAATTTGATCTTGAATCTGCATTGTCTCTTCAATCTTGGGTACAATGGGATATGACTCATAATTTTATCCAAAACTCCAGCTTGATTCTTCTACATATTTGAAACTCTCATCAACCTATTTTTGCCAAGTTACCAGTCTTCTTGTTATTATTACTTTTATTTTTATTTTTTTTAAAAAAAAGGTAAATTTAGGGGAAAGAACCTAAAAATAGGTTATAACACTTAGGATGGAAGAGAAGTAGTACAGTTGAGGAAGATGGATATCCAGGTGGATATAGGACCTAAAGGGTCGTTATTAGCTCAACTTAAATTACGATCTGTACTAAAAAATAAAGTATTAGAAGCTCAATTAAAGGAAGAAAATATGAGAAAGATAGTGGAAAAGATAAAGGAATGGATTGAGGTTCCCTTTTCCAATTTGTAAAGGATGAAATGGTAGTAATAGGAAGATGTATTTGCTTGATGATAAGAACCTTAAGGGTGAAGTGATGAGCGAGGCTCATGAATCCAAACTTGCGATGCATCTTGGTAGTACTAAGATGTATCATTATTTGAAAAAGTTTTATTAGTAGAGAAACATAAAAAGAGAAATTACAAAATACGTGGCTAAATATGAGGTATGTCAACAAATAAAAATAGAGCATCTAAAGGCTACTGGACAACTATAGCCACTCTTGATACTTGAGTGGAAATGAGAGAATATTACAATGGATTTTTTCTAGATTACCTAGAGAAAAGAGGGTAATGATGCAATATAGGTTATTGTGGATCGATTAACAAAAACTGTTTTATTCTTTCCTATAAAAATGACAAATTCAGTTGATAAACTGGCAAGAATGTATGTGAATGAAGTAGTAAAATTACATGATGTTCTAGTATCTATAGTGTCTGATCGAGACCCTCGATTTACATCATGATTGTGGCCAAGTATCCAACGTTCTCTAAGGATAAAGTTGAATCTAAGTACTGCATTTTATTCCCAAACGGATAAACAATCAGAAAGATTTATTCAAACCTTGAAAGATTTGTTGAGGTCATGTGTATTGGAGTTTAGAGAAAACTAGGAGGATCACCTACCATTAGTGGAGTTCACCTATAATAACAGCTACCATACTACTATGGGCATGACTCCTTATAAAGCCTTGTGTAGAATAAAGTGTCGAACTTCGGTTTGTTAGGAAGGAGTCGGTGATAAGATATTAATTAGCCTAGAATTAGTACAAATTACCATGGAAAAGATGAAGATTATAAAAAATAGAATGAAAGAAGCTCAGGATAAAAAGAAAAGCTTTGTAGATAAAAGAAGAAGGCTATACTCGAGTGTTGCCACAAGTTTCACTAGAGATAAATGAGGACTTGACTTTAGAAAAATGAGAAGGAACTCTGAAATAAAAGAATTATCATGGTAAAGATACTTTGGAAAAGTTCTCAAATCAAAGAGATAATATGGGAATGAAAGTCAGAGATAAAGAAAATGTATTCAGAGTTATTTCTAGATAAATGTATGAATTAAATTTCAAGGATGAAATTTTGGTGGGAGGGAAGAATGTAAACCCCAGGATAAATTAAAAATAATAATATAATAGAAATTGAGGTGTAATGTAATGAAATAAGAAAAAGAAAATGAGTTAAGAAGATAAAAGAATAAGAATTTATAGCCGAAAATGTATATTTTTCCATTAGCTAATACAGTCTAGCCTTTTTAAAATGGCTAGATCGATTCATAATTGGTAAGACCATTTTAGCTAATGTCCCTGTTATAACCCAATGATAAGCTGCAAGAGAGGAAAAAGCCATTTCATTTCTTCTTCGTTTATTTCATTTAAAAAGGCTAAAGAGTAAGGTTTAGGACTGAAAAGAGAGGTTTTGAGAGAGAAAAACACATCCATGCTAGAAATTAAGAAAAAATAAAGAGAGGGTAGATTGAATTAGAGAGAGAAAATGAAGAAAAAAGAGGCAAAGAGAGAAGCTTTGGGAAACTCTTTACGGGTCGACTTTCAAAATATTTTTTGTAACCAGGTTAGATGTTTGGAAACCATCTATATTAATTTGAATAAGATTTAGTTGATTTTGAACAAAAGATAGCAAAAGTTGAATTAAGGTTCTTGAGATTAAATTGGGGAAACAAAGATTTCAAAGAAATTAAGCTTCTAGGACCTTTGTGGGTTGTTATGGGTGTGAAATCATGAAAGGATGATGAAGAAAAGTGATAGGTAAGAAGCCTATAGGGCCGACCATATAAAGAATTAAATAGGAAATTATGCATTTATGATATTGTCCATTCATTATGTTATAAATGTGTGTATGATTATGTGAATATTGATTTTGATTGAGTTGAAGTAATGAAACGATAAAATATTGAGTAATTGAATGGTTGGGCCTAAAAGGATGAAATTACAAAATTTTAAAGAAATTGTAATTTTGCAATTTCATGAAATTATGTAAAGTTGGTAAGAGTTGAAGGAATCATGAAATTTTTTTGTAATTAAATTGATTTTCTTGTGTATTTAATTATTCGAAAATATGGATGAAAAACTCGAATATAATTACAATGAATGTTACAATAAATAAGGAGTATGTTTTTATGTGAAAATGATGATTAATTGAAAAACATGTCAATGCAGGGGAGATTGTTGGAGTGATTTAACATACTGGTGGAGCCGCTCATAGTCAGACTGCAGGTAAGTACTCGGTACCTTGTAGAATATCTTCTTTAAAAAAAATTTGCTACTTTTATGTGTAAAATTAGTTGATCTATAAAAAAAATAAAAAAAAATAAAAAAAAGAGTGGATAGTGATATTGTTAGTAGACATCGAAAGAAAGATATACATGAAGTAAGGATAGATTGACAACTAAAATGGATTGGCTGGATTGATTGTTATTCGTTAAGAAATACTAGATTATTGGCTTTCGAATGGGATCGCCAAATTGATTTGTAACCAAGATGGGTTGACTGAATTGATTGATATTCGTTAAGGAATACCATATTATTGGCTTTCGAATGGGAATGCTGGATTAATTTGCAACCAAGATGGGTTAACTGGATTGATTGGTATTCGTTAAGGAATACCGAATTATTGGTTTCTAAATGGAAATGTCGGATTGACTAGCAACCAAGATGAGTTAACCACATTGATCGGTATTCGTTAAGGAATACTAAATTATTGGCTTCCGAATGGGAACGCTGGATTGATTGGCAACCAAAATGGGTTGACCGGATTAATTGATATTCATTAAGAAATACTAGATTATTGGCTTCTGAATGGTAATGTCGGATTAATTAGTAACTAGTATGGGTTATTGGAGTAATTGATGGTCATGAAAGAATACTAGATTGTTGGTTTTCATACAAGGATACCTAAGTTATTAATTTTGTAATAAATCTTATGAGATTGTTTGGGGAATGAATGAGTAAATGTAATGAGAAGTTTAAAATGATCATAAGAATGGTTTAAAATATTATCTAGATGAAATTCCTTAATGTTCTGATAAATTGTAACTTGAGACTTAAATAATGACATTTATTTTGTTACAAGTAATTCATATGCTCATCAAGAATAGCTAATAGTTGCTACCTTGATTTAGATCTAGGAAATATGGACTAGCATGATGTATAATCTAACTTTTAGGGTTGTAATTATAGATATTTTATTTTATTATGTAAATAATTACCCAAAACTTGTAAAACTAAAGTCGTAAATGTATGTTATGCATGACATTGCATTTTGTGTAGAAATAATACAACTAATTTAACTTGTTTATTGTTAATGTAGATTTTATTATAATCATCACGATGGTTTGGTAATATTAATGATAATGTGAAGATTAATAGTTTTTAGTGGTATTGTGGATTAATAATATTAAAATCCAGGATGTTTGGATCAAGAATAGGAATATATTAATGGGTTTTGCATGAACATACGATCAAGTTTCTTTCTTTCTTTCTTTTTTTTTTTTTTTTGATTGATGTCAACACTTGAGATGTCTAAAATACAAAGGAAACTTTGCCAAAATTTTGATAAAAAAGTTGTTAATTTGACGTAATACCCAAGATAGATACTGATCAAAACTTAAGAGTAAGGTCCTGGTATATCCGGTCGACCAATTGAGTTTCCAAATAAACTAGTTGACTGTTTTTTCGAGCAATGAAAAAAATTACATTATTTACGGATTTATTATAAAAGAATTTGTACCCAAGTGTTGGGGATGTTACAAAATAGGCTACCTAGCCATCTCTTTCAATAAGGACAAGCAACCTAGCCACGAAGAGTCCTAACAGTTTTGCGTGAGGCAAACAAATCTCATGGGAAGGTAAAAGGAAACAACTCTCAAGTAAAAAAAAAAAAACCTCTCTCTAAAATCAAACCTTTCAGATCTTTGTATATTTAATATATAAAGACTTGGAGACTACTAATGAATCAACTTATTTAATACATGATCTTTTTGCTCAAGAAACCCATGATTGAAAGGGGTAAAGGTAGAATGATAACCTAACATACCTAGACTTGGCTACGTATTGAGCTCAAGTATATGTGAGTTTGGCGAGCTGTTAAACCCAACATGTCTAGACTCAATTACTTGCTAAGCCCAAATAGATAGAGAGCTAACAATCTTTTTATACCTCTTATTGGGCTACAAAACTTCATTTGTTTATTCTTATCATCATTAACATAAAATGTTGAGGTAAAAAATGTTCATCTTTCAACACCCATAAGTGTATAAAAATCTTTTAAGGACCTACCATATTTTCACTAATAATAATGATGTGTAAGAGATGTTTATCCCTCGCTAAATGTTATCAGAGTAAAATAACATCTCAACCCCTCTTCTCCATAAAAGAATAAGACTCATGAGCTGTAAATACCTCATGAACCCTTTAGACGCAAAGTGGATCATTTCTTTATTCTCAATATTTTTTAGTATATATATTTTCAGAGTTTTTCTTTTTAAAATATCATAGTACTTTTTCTCTCTAAAAAACAATACTTAAACTCCTAAATTGGATTGATATTTTGGGACATCATCACTATAAAATAAGACAACATTAACAAGTAGCACCCTTCTCCGGTGTATACTGAAGATGCACCAAACAATCAAAAAAAGCTTCATTTTCCGTCATGAAAAATCCATATTAATCAAAATCGTAATTAATCTTTCTGATTTTTAATCTACATGGCATTTTCAGCGCTTATATGGCACAAGTTTCTGTTTTGGGAAATGAAATGAAAACTACTCCATTTCGGTAAATAAGAAATTATGAAATTTCAATATACCCTTATTTCTAATTGTTCGACGTAACTGCTTAAATTAGAAAAGAAAAATATATAAAAATAAAAGGTAGAAAATCTAAATTAATAAGAAAGAAGGCCGACTATTCTCTTTTCTTTTGGAATCTCGTGGGACAATTTAGCTATATAAAGAGGCAGATAGAGCTCTGTTTTTATTTTATTTTTTACACACGAAGAGGAAGAACATGAACTCTTTTTAAGTTACAGAATCAGCTCAAAGCTTCTAAGATTATAACTGGATCTATATTATTTGCCAAGTGTAAAGCTAGAAATTGAAATGAAAAACCTATATACAAGTGATCTTAAACAGCAGCTCAAGAGAATTGGCTTCTAATGCTCTACAGAACGCAAGCGAACTGGTATACCAAAGTGTTTTAGACAAAAACACAAAAGAAGAAGGTTTCCCGTGTATTTTTATAGAGTAAGGGTGTAGCACTTTATTTTGGATTTGCAACGAGTTTTTTTATCTGCCTACCAAGGAGCTTTGCTGATAACAAGTTTGTTAACAGATTGGCTTGTTAATACCCGCCGCCGCCCCTGGAAATTCTCTTCAGCAGCCTCCGGAATCTGTTGTTTTTCCAGTTCTAATATGCCATGTAAAAGGATTCTTCGATGCACGTATCTATTTTGATCTTAGAGCCATGATTAAAAAAAAAAAAAAAAAAGATGTTCGATAAATTGGTCACTAACAAACCCAGAAGTCTGATATGAGCTCAGTAAAGTCAATCTGAAACCGGCACCTGCGCAAGTATATGTACGAAAAAAGAATCTGAAACCAAATTAGAGAAAGGCCAGGAGAACCAGCATAGGAATACAAAA
>Ga0325410_1003165_pt1 | contig 18521 bp, 14 predicted proteins | sample PopdelMetagenome_16_FD_206182 | JGI IMG/M metagenome (GOLD analysis project Ga0325410, IMG submission 206182) | Populus deltoides microbial communities from Bellville, Georgia, United States - Xylem-PdIQD-R3 | ecosystem: Host-associated > Plants > Phyllosphere > Stem > Wood/Secondary xylem... | reverse complement strand
GGAACGAAAGTGATGAAAAGATAACTGGATTTATATTTTTGTGCAATGGAGAAACAAAACCTGAGTGCTACCGCTATCGTGTTTTTGGGCTGCCTCGGGGAAATTTAGACATAGTTGAGAAAATCAAACCGGGTACAAAGCTCTTTCTATTTGATTTTGGCATGAAGCGCCTTTACGGCATCTACACTGCTGTTTCCAGGGGAGGGATGAATTTGGAACCAGCTGCATTTAATGGGAAATTTCCAGCACAGGTGAGAAAATGGAAATGTAGCTGTCTGGGGTCTTATGGATAATAAAACTAGTATAACTTTCAATGCATGAGTAACTGCTATGATATTATGAGTGGTAAATGGTACATCTGCCTGTGTACTAACTAAGTATTCCTTTTTTTCAAATCCTTCTCCATGCTCTTTACATGCTAAAGAACCCTTTTTGGAATGAAGAGGATGTATCCTACTATAACTTGAAATTATTTAAATATACGGCTTGAGTTTCAAGTACAGTTGCTCCTTGAACATAATGCGCATTCAAGGTGTCATTCAATGTGGTCTCCAAATGATATGAAATCTTGTATCTGATGTCTATCTTATATGTTTCTGGGATTAACTGGATCGTGGAGTGGTAAATGCAATCAAATGTTCCACAATTGTTTTCTAGGATTCTCCAACATATTTATCTAGATCCTTTGCAATATTATTTTTCCATTTTTCCATCGTCATGCCATGTGCTAAACATTTGAACCTGTTTGTATAAACACTCAGTTTCTGATTATTCATTGTTTATTCTTGTTTCCTTGCTTTAGGTGAGGTTTAAGATCGTCAGTGACTGCTTACCTCTTGCTGAGAGTGCCTTGAAACATGCCATTAAAGACAACTATCAGGGTTCTAAGTTCAGGCAAGAGTTGAGTACTGAACAAGTAAGATGCACCTTTACTTTCTTGAATTCTTGTTGGGCGAAAATTGTTTATTAAGCTCTTTTATTAAAGAAAAAGATTGTTTATTGCCTGGAAATGAATGGCAATTTTTATATATTTAGGAATTTCTTCATGTACAGGTGAAAACTTTAGTATCACTGTTCCGGCCAATTGATTTGCCACCATCTATATCTGTGGTGCCCATTGTTGCAAATGTGGCTCCAGCACATGCATTTCCTTCTGCAATTACGGTGGAGAGGGTTCTACCATCTGCAAGGCCATATTCTCTTTATTTGCATGGGGCAACCCATCCTCGCACCTTGCCTGAGGGATGGGTTCAACCTTCTAAGCACCTCCATTATGTTCATCAAAATACTCTTCCTCAGAGTAACCAGAAATACTCAGCCGAAGCACCTCGGTCTACTTATGATCCTCAATGGAGGTATAATTTCTATTTTTTGACATTTGCATTTGTGTTAAATTTTATAACCAAATGACATAACGTGGTGTCGGAGATGATGTTATCTTCTTCTAGAGACAAGACCTTAGGATAAACCATCTCCAACTCTATCTATCAAATAAAATCGAGTCCCTGGTGTTACTGTGTAACTTGAGGAAATGCATTTGGGAATCAGGCAATACTTTTTATTTATTTATTAAAGTTTGATGGTCAGATCTTCATATACATTGAAACTGGTAGATGGTAGGCTAGATCTTCGTCCACATTCATTTGAACGCATACATATACACACAAATTAATACACATTAGTTATCTATTTGATGCTTTCTTTGGATGCATTATTTTGACATGAAAAATTCTTGAATAAAAGGTTATTTATTCAACAATTGAATATGATCACAGGACAAAAGAGATTCAAGAGAAGAAAGAAGAAGCTAAAAAGAAGCCAAAAAAGAGAAGAAAAGAAGTCTACAAATCTGCAATTTTTATTCAATTCATCATAAAACTAATCATAATGTCAAAAATTACAAGTAAATAGTAAACCCTAATTATAATCAAATTTGGGCTTAAAAACCAGTAAATAATAAAAATCTAACAAAAACATAAAATAAAGTTCAATAATAAAACTATATAAAATTCAATAACTTGGGTTTGGATATGCCTAATCCCCCAACTAAAGTGTAATGAGTTGGACTAACATCCGTCGTCGTCATCCATACATGTGTAATCTATGCCATAGGCTTGGTGTCCTCACTAACTCTCCCGGGATTGAAGAAACTTGACCTGTCGAGTGTAGTTCAAGGCAACTCTGATAATGCTCCCAACTATTTAAATCAAGTTGTTGTGATGTATCCCTAGTGAGATCCAAGTACTGTTCAAAGCAAGTCCTCTTGCCCGCTAATGAGGATTTGCAAAACCTCATAATCCTTTGCAGGAACAACTTGTGCATTCAAAGTAGTATTAATATGATCTTTTTGTGTAGGTAATAAGGATGATGGGATAGGAGTTTTAAAAGGAGCATCATGTCTTTTATATATAAGGAGGTTCCTCGTGCTAAAAGTTTTAAAAATATAGCTAATATTAAAGTTTGGTGGCAGTTTAATGACTTAATTATTTGATTGAATCATTTACAATAATATGAATGGTCTAGCACTACTCACTTGTAATTTATGATTAGTTTTCAAAGGATACTTTTCAGGTCTAATCTATATCATGAAATAATCTCTAACATTAAGTGCATCATGATACTTATATAAATCAGCTTGAAATTTATATTGTTCATTACTTGAATTTGTTTTTGATCTCAACATTCAAATTATGAACTCTATATGCAAAAGACTCAATTAAATCAAACATTTTAGTATCAAGATACACGAAAAGATCTACAGGTTTTTTAGGCTTATAACTATAAACACTATATGATTGAGGGTATGAAAGGAACAAACACTACTTGAAACCTATGTAGATATGGTTGGAACTCAACCTAGTAAATTAGAATCATCTTCATCTTTATCATCACATGTAAGGGGTAAAGGGTTAGGAAGCTCAATATGTCGCACATGGTGGTTGCGGATTGATTTGTTGTTGGCGGCTATGCAAGGAAATGATGGTTTTCTTGTTGGCTGATCAACAATGATTGTCAGAGCTTGTGGTTGGTCGAGCAAGGCAGCGGGCTGTGGTGGTTGATCTTCAGCTGGTGATGTGGAAAACTGGTGTGTGGGGTGGCCGGTCTGACCATGGTGGTTGTTGGTTAAGGGGATGAATGTTGGCTAGGATTTGGGGGGAAATAGATTTAAAGGCATGTTTGTCTAGGTGTAATATTTTTTTAAAAGGTTTCTGATTGTGTTGTAAAAGAAAGGTAAGACTTTTTTTTCCAGGTCTAGATGGTAAACTGAAAGGTTAAAAGAAACTTTTTTTATTTTTATAAATCGTTTAGATGTGAGAACAACTAAAAAAAACCTTTGCTTTGATATCAAAGCTGGCGAAAGAGTGAAGAAAAGAGGAGAAAGGGAAGAAGAAAAGTCTGCAACTCTACAATTTTTATTCAATTGATCATAATGTCAAAAATTACAAATAAAAACCCTAATCATAATCAAATTTGAGCTTAATATCTACTAAATAATAAAAATATAATAAAAGAACATAAAATAAAGTCTAATAATGAAACTAAATAAAATCCAATAACTTGGGCTTGGATGTGTCAAATCATCCAGCTAAAAAGTAAATGGTTGTGCTATCTTCTATCATCTGTATCTGTAATCAATGCCAAAATAATTAAGAATGCAACCATACGCACAGGAAAGACTTGGTAGCTGTATCTTTGCTATGCAGTTCTCTTGCATTCTTTTTCATTGATTTGCCCTGTTGGCTCTAATCATGTATGGATGTTTTTGCATTGTTCATATACACAGTTATGAGGTCGCAATGGAGTCGGGTCCGAGGAACCATGTTGCCAGGCATGAAAATCAGTATCATGTGCCCCAGTTACCAAGGGAGAGAGATACTGTTTTGCATTCAGACAATGTAGCCAATTATTATAGTCAATACCTACCTTCTGCAACAACCTCGTGTATTTCATCTCAGGAACAAGGTTTAGCACCAAGCTATGCTTTGCCAGCATCTTCCAGTACGCAACAGCCGTTGCAATCAACTTATCAATCTCACTACACTCCATTAATTCACGAGAATCAAGGTCTAGTATACAATGATCATCTTCAGTGGTCAATGCTTGGAACGTCTGGTGCGGCTGAAGCCTATGTACCAGTCTCTGCCCGGTATTCCTTTGCTGGAGCAGCTTCAACTTACCAGTAGTGCTTGTAAGGGGGGGAAGCTTTTATCAAGCTGATGTGTTATTACTCGGGCTTGGTTTTATGATGGGTATATATGGCAAAGTGTTCAATCATCTGATATGATTGTTTTCCAAGAGTTTTTTTCTGGTATTCTAATGCTGTAGTTAATCTTCTTTGCTTAAACGTTCTGTCACGTGATGCTGGTTGCAATGAAAATGAAGTCAGAGGATGTAGATATCCAATGCATGTATTGCTCTCATACCATCACGAGCTTCCATCATCTTTGCTTGAACTTTATACTCGTTCCTAGGTTTCACACACATTAATTTCAGGGGCTCATTGAAATTAGAGAGAATTACTCGGTGTGTTCAGTATATTATAGTAACATGTACAGTATCATTTATTTATTTAATAAAACAGCTTGAGAGCTCTTTTTAGAAATGAAAAGGGATTTCATGGATTGCAAACCAACCACCAGAGAAGAAGAAGAAGAAGAAGAAGAAGGCGGCCTGAGGTCAAAGAGGTGATCTGAAGCTTGTAAATTGTGTAGATAAAAAGGATCTCCAGAAATAAATCCAAATGAGCTGAGATACAAAATCTCCATTTCCAAGAACATCCCAACACCATGATTTTTAATAAAATTAAAATCAAACTACTTCCTCTTGTTTTGTACACTAACGCACAAGATTAGAAGAGTGTTAGTGAGTGAATTCAGCAATCTATACAACCAATGCTGATTATTATTATTATTATCACCCATCCTGCTTCCTATTCATCCCACTCTGTTTTCCAAAGCAACATCGCCAGGGCAGACATCTAATTCTACAGCAGCAACTGGGTCTCGGACATTTTGGGCAACTGGGCCTCGGACATTTTGGGCAACTGGGTGCTCGCCAGCAACATTTAACACAACCTGAGCATCTGGGTCTCCAGCATTCTGCGCACCTGGGACCCCACGAGCATTTTATGCACCTGGGTCTTAAACATTCTGGGCATTTAGGTCGCCACAGTTTGAACCTACAGCACTTGTTGGAATCAGTCTTAGACCTAGGTTTTAGACACAGATTCTGCCGGATCTTTTTGAGACGGATTTCTGTGGTTATATTCTCCATTTCATGAATAAACCTGCAGAGATGGCGGATGTAATCAGGGTATAATTCCAAGTTACAGTGCCCGCCTCCTTTAATCCATAAAGGCTCATATGGTTCTTTTGCCATTTTCCACAGCCCATCACCATGTAACCAGTTCACAACATCATCCTCTGTGCCCTGTAAAACATATGATGCAACCCCATTTCAAAATCTGCTTCGGACAGATCAGATGCAAAGCGCGAATCATATAGAACTTAGACGGTCAAAATTGGTCAACTTAGTTTAAGCCGGATGAAATCATCAACTTCATAGTGAACCTCAGAGGATAACACACCCTTGCACTTGAGAATATAGAATATCAATGACGGGTGATCTAGCAATGAAATAACAAGGAGCAACATTTTGCAAGCATGCATGCAGATACAAACACATGCAGATATGGAAGGAGAGTAGATTATAGTTCTAAGATCCTAAAATAAACCCCAATCATGCAATCAACTCAACTAGTTTAGTACTGAAACTTGATAAATTCTACTATGCAACATCCTTAATCACATAGCCCATGAAATCAATGCAACTAGTTTTTGGAAAATCAGAAAGTTTTTACATTCTCAATAATGAAATGGAATCATGTTTCCTAAGGCTTATCACCATAAAAAATGGGAAGGAGATAACTTGAAAGAAAAGGAGAGGCAGGCTCTTTACAAGTCAAGTAATTGCGAAACAAATTTACCGTTAGGTTAATAGTTTGAATATATACTTAATTAAGGGGAGAAAATATGTAGCTTTTTCCTTTTATTTTTTTCTTTTTCTGAACCTCGATCGAACAGCAAAATATAGGTGACCTATTTGGATCAGCTGAGTAGCACAATAGATGATGAACCACTAGCACAAAGAGTTTTATAAGAAATCCAGAAGTAGGTTACCTTATACAACAAAAACAAAATATACACTTCATTTGTCATTTATTCACCTGCAACCTTGCAATTAATTACATGTTTTACACTATACATACATTCAATTCATGTGTTACATCAAGCACCATTCATGTAAGCACTCTTGATAAATAATGAAATGAAAATCAAAGGAACAGTTTTACAACATCTAGGTTTCTCTGAAAACATAGCTGGCTACCATAGCAATAATATTATTTTCATATATAAGATTTTTGAGCTCAGTCAATCCTAGTAACCATAAAACACAGACCAACATCGTTTATTGCAGTCCAATTTGATCAAATGTGGTGAATGGAAATCAATGAGATCAGATCTAGTTAAGTTGGTCATTCCCATTATGGTTGTGCCGTAAGCCTTAGGAACACAAAATTCATTAAGAGTATTCACAATCATTGGATGAGCGGTATTGGGTCTCACACATCTAGTGGAAGTTGTTCAAGCGATGAATTTTTTGCAAAAACACATTTCCTCACCATCAATGTTGGTCAATTTGGTTGAACTTGGTCAAACTTGATCCTTAAAATTGACCAAAGTAGATTGATTTCACTAGGTTTTGACCTAAACTTTGATAATTAATCAAATTGACTTGGTGTGTGCTTGGAAGTGTGGTGGCTTAGAAGCCACTGTAGCAAATGCTGAAAATCAAATCAAAGATGCTTTGCTAGCCAGTGGTAGCAAAGCACACTATTACTTCGATGACTTAAAAACCACCACGCTACCACACAAACACTCAACTCATCCGGCCTAATTAATCAATCAAAAGTAATGGTAATGAGGGCTTAAACTTGTGTATTTATTATGTTTTGAAAATGTTTTATGCATTATTATTTATGATCTTTTGTAAAAGAAAAGGGATACATTTCATGTTTCCCAATTATAAACTTTGACACAATAATGATTGAAATTACAAATTCTAGGAGTGGTTTAAAAAATCAACTATCATAATAAATACACCTTAACAAGTATCTTTAGACACCATTAGCATCACCCTTGATCAAATTGATTCAAACCATACCACCTTAGTTACAAAATCCCTTAAACAAAGTTTCACTTAGACAAATGCATCAACACATTGACCAAATTAACTTTAGTTACATACTCCCTTCACCAAAGTTTCACTTTGAAAAATGCACCAACACAATGACCAAATTAACCTATTTTGAAGACTTTGATCAAGTTGACCAGCTATGGTCGAGCAAATCAATAAAAACACGAATTAATCCAATCAATTTCTGTTGAGCACAATGACTACCTTCTACTATGATTACCGACTTAACTGGTTTTTAACAAGGTTCACCAACACAATAATTACTATTTGTAGACATGTAATGTAATGTAAAAAACTTCGATACCAACAACATTATCGATTTCTTAACATATTAGGATCACGAATGAATAATCACTATGGTTATGCTACCCTATTATATTTTTTAGCTGTTTATAAAAAATTGAAGACCAAAGTTATACTCATGTCCTCTCACATGTAAAAAAGTTAAATGCTTCCCTATATCATGTTTCACTATTTGCCAATGAAAATAGCATCTTGGTCTCAAGATACACCAATGCATCTTAGGACACTTGTTGATTGTCATGTGAATATAATTACTGATATAACTATTTGAGGTGTCAACTGCATCAACATCCTTGCTGACATAGTCATGTCATATTTAGCATATCATAGGAACTAAAATGGCCACGCCTGCAATGTTGCTAATGTGATCGATACCTTGGATGGCCATGCCAACAACCAAAGGACGTGACAATCAACACATGTCCCATGATGCATTGTAGCACCACCAAACATATGATGTATAGCCATACTCTTCTCTATTATTATTTACTTTCTTGTAGAAAATCCAAAAAGGTTAGTTTTGATATACTTCCATCGTTGCATAATAAGTGGAAATAAAACAATGAAAGCAAACAAAGCACTAACAAATGTTACATATGTATCTCTACAAGCAAATATATGAAATTCAAAGTTGCGACTAACTTTTCAGCTCATTTTAAGTTGCAGCTAACTTTTATGAAAGTTTCCAGGAGAATCACACTCATACCTATTGCACAAAATCATAAAGCAGAAATCACATTTATATGGGAAAGCAACAAATAAAAACACTAAAGCACATCATCCAAATCCTACATTCAACATATCACAGTAGTTAATAGCCCCACTAACACCTATGATGCTCCCATCACATTCATAATTTGTTTGGCAGCACCTTATGTGTCTTAAACTACTTTTATATGATGACTAGACCCTAAAAACAAAATGATATCACCTTAAATAAGCCCAGAAATCTTAATCAACCTTGACAGCCAGACATGATGCACATTAAAGCATTTCAAATTTCAATGCATTCTCAAACCCTCACACAAGCATTTGACTGGGTTTACTTTAAAAATGGATTTGCTTGGAGAACAAAGTCTCAGCGGAACAATTGCATGATAAGGAGTTTCTAAAGAAAACTATTGGAAGAAAAGATACTTACATGTATCACTAGAACAGGGCACTTCACCTTCCGAATTTTGTTTATGTTCTGCATTTATGAGACAAATATATAGCTTAAAAATGGCAGCAGAGATAGAAGAACAACAGACATGGTGCCCATTAGTCAATAAACCATTAGAATTTCCATAACTAACAACGACCAAGATAGTTAGCCTACCTTGTATATGTCAAAGCAAAATGTGAACTTCACATGGCAGAGCACACGAAGACCAGAAAGAATGGCACTATGCAAAACTACCCCTCTCAGCCTTGGCAACTTCGCTGCCAAGTGCAATGTTGGCCCGCTACCAACTGACTGCCCATACAGAATTAAGTCTTCCTGACTAACTCCATATTGTGTCTGGAGACACTCGTAAACTGCCTCTATATCAGCATATGTGTTGGACTCACTTGGCTGGACATGGAAAACACAATATATGATTACCATGCAGTTTTCGATATCAGAGTGCTGTAAGCTTTGTAAATCATTCGAAAAGTTGTCTAACTTAGGAAGCCAGATGATAACAAATAAGTAGTGGAGCTACTAAGTGTTCACATAATCTCAACTTCCAAAACTTTTTTAAAGAATAAACATCCTAATCTACTTCCACAACTATATAATATATCTGGACTGCAAGGGTTCATTTGTACTCTGGGAGGAGTTAGTAGCACTCTAGTTTATCACTCTTATTCACTATAAATTCAGAGTGCATTATCACTTGGTGGAGTGCTAATTGCCCCCACCAATATCCCTGTTCTTTTTATTATTGCTGATAAGCAAAGATGATGTAATTACTTGCTGTCTTTTATATAGATCCATGCTTTGTTGATTTTCCCATATACATTCACTCAAAAGTTCTTGGTATTGCATGATCCAGATTTCCAATACAAGTTAACTCAAAAGCACAAGAAATGAGCTCTCTTGTTACTTATAGATTTTCCTCTATGATTTGAAATTCCAAATTATATTAATGCTTTTAATTACTTTACATATTAACTTGTAGATCTCAATTTCTTCAATTAGCTGCAATTCTTTAAACATGCCATGAATAAAATGCTGTTCATGTAGTTAAGTTCAATGACACCTTACCTTACCAGAAGAGGCACCATAACCAGAATAGTCATATCTGCAATATAGCATTCAGATGGAAGAGATCATAATTCAATTCAATAAAGAAAACAGCAGGGGAGAAGCAAGAATACCAAGAAATACTGAAAGCTAGAGAACAATGGCACGAGACAGCCATCTTTTCAAGAGACAAAAAGGAAGAAAAATTCATTGGCATGTAAAATTAGGCAAGCATTTGAATGTGACTTATTAGAGGACATAATGTGGAAAAAGTTATGGAGCAACAACACATTATACTCTCTAGTGTAACTGAACCAGAAGTATACTTATGTTTAAGGTCATATCAAAGATTGGATCCATAGAGGTCCATAGAAGTGATTAAAAAATGAAATACAGAAATCTGAGAAGCCATTGAATAGATCATGTTTCTAACTTTTTCAAGATCTGAATTAGGAGGACTGTACCAGAAATGACAAATAGAAACAGGTCAAAGATATAATAAAGTTAAAACCTCACAGAGCCCAAAAGGCACACAAAACTCTAAAGAGAAGAAACTAAGCATTGTTACCGATGTTATCCGAATACGAGTCTGTAAGTATCATTCACTTTTTCTTTTAAGTAAAACACAGGTTAAGAATAAAAAGGTGGAAAGAACTCATGCCAGTAAGAAAACTCCTTTAACTCACCAGCCATCTTCACTATCACTTTAAAGAGTAAAAATAAATTAATTAATTAAAATGGATGAATGCATAAATTAAAACAATTATATGCTTAATGGTTTTAAAAAAAGTCATTAACACTAGAAATAATTAAATCTCGACCAACACTAATCACAGATCTAACCCAACAAAATCCAGAACCATAATAGGAAAAATGTTGCCGGAAAAAAAAGAAGTTGAAAATGGGAGAAAGTTTTAAGAGAAACCATTCAGTCCCACAAAGAAAGCAGCTACAGGCCCAAAGAAAAGCAGAGAGAACATTAAATACAAGACCCCTTTCACAACAAGTTTGAAAATTTGCAAATAGAAGCAGAAACACTCACTATAGATTATATCAGACATTTTACAAGGAAAAAAAAATTGCACTCTCAAAAAAATAAAAGAAAAAAATATCTTTGCAGCAGTTTATGACACTAACCCCATGAGATTAACTCTGAGATTGACCTTGAGCTGGACAAAGAGATCATAAAGCTGGCCAAGGTCAGCAGCATTGCCATGAGAGTAAAGCACGGTGAGTCTAGCATAAGGGTTTTTGAGATAAAAGGCAACAATCTTGTTGCCTCTCTTTGTATCAATCATGAGCACATCTAGTGAATTATCATCAGCAAGAGGAAGCGGCATAGAAGGAGAAGAAGTTGAGACAACAGAGAGCTTGCCATTGTCTCCCTTCTTAATCTGGTACGTAGGTGGAGATGGAGGAAAGAAAGCGAACTGTGCAGCTAGTTGAGAGAACATGCACCCCATTCACCCCTCCGACAAGATTTTTAAATTAAAATACATGAGTCATTGAACCATGAACAACCTTGAAGAGTTCATGTGTAGAGAAAAAGAACAAGAATTAAATGCAAAGGAAAAGTCTGTGGGTTTTGTGTAAAATGGAGAAACTAGTTGCTTTTTTGAAGTAACTTGTGTTTGCTAAAAGGAGAGAGAAAGAAAGCGTGATGATGCTAATAGAAGAAAGGTTTCTAGGGTTCTCGGTAGTGCTTGTCTAGCTAATTCTTTGCGTGTTACCATCTTCAGAGTTTTAACGGGGTTAATGAATCTTGCATATTTCAAGGAAGGAGAGAGAGAGAGAGTTGAGCAGGTGGCGGTGTATTTTGCGTATGGTGACTGGCGGTGGCAGAGAGAGTCTTTTTTTCAATGCATGAGAGAGAAAGAGAGGGACTGGTGGGTTGGAGCAGTGCCTTAACTTCGAAACCGAGTTCAGTTCAATATATGTGCATGACTTCATTGTCTGTCAGTTGTACAGATGGAGTCAATGTACAGACCAACGCAAATCTCTCTGGTGATGACCCTTTTTTTTTTTTGTCCATTTTCATCTGTTTTCATGCATACTCTCTCCACTCTAAATTTCTGTCTACTCTCTCATCCTTTTTGACATGTTGCTTCCTTTCTTTTTTACTTGCTGGTACTGTTACTATATATATATATATATATATATATATGCATATGCATCCCTGCCTTTTACTGGCTAGCTAAGCTAGTACTATAATGAGATCTCTCTCTTTCTTTTTTTCTTACATATTGATGGAGACATTTAATTATAAGGACAGTCGTCGTGTATTTTTTTTGACAATCTCAGGCATGCTTTTATTATTGTTTGCCTTGGTTTCTAAGATGTCATCACTATCTTGGGGTCTCTTTTTTCCTAATTGACGTTTTGAGATGGACATAATCATGATTATTGACTTCAAATGATCTTTATAAATTCGTGGAGGAATATTTAGGAAATGTAATTTTGTCATCAGATGCAAACACCGTGGAAAAACTTGACGATTTTGTGGGTGCTTCAGCGAAGAAGAAGAAGAAGAAGTGATCTTTCCTTATCAGTCAAGGTTCAGAACCCTAGTTTGTGCATAAAATATGAAATTATCATAGCTTTTTTTTTTAAATTTAATATCTTGCCTTCTATTTGGCTAGAGTTAGGCTAAAAGTGACCTGCATGCAGTTTGAGTGATAAATCTGATCATGATGGTCCATTTTGGCACGGTATGGAACGCCAAAATCATCTTTCCATCCTACAATTATTATAGGTCTTGATGATTTGTGGGAAAGTACATCTTGCCATGGCCTACTGTATAATATACATTTACTCCTTTGAACGGTGCTTGCTTGCGCTTGGAAGAAAGACACACCTTGCGGCTTACAAGAGTCCAACATTTTTAGTTGGTGGTGGTGTGACGGTCCAGTCACAAGCCCTTCATAAATCCTTGAAATTACTACCTTGCCTAATTTGTTTTCGAGTTGTTTTTTTAGCATAGTAAACAAGTTTTGGTAAGATATCATGACGAGTAAAATATTTAAAAAAATAGTATAGTTTGGCGAGTTGCAAGTCATATTTGTAATTTGATAGTCGCATGTCTCATCTGCGATTATCAAGTCACAGGTACATCTTGCAACTCCAATCAATTTTAAATGATTAGACCCTTTTTCTTTTCATTTCTCCCTTTATTTGACGTTCCTCTCCACATCTTTCATCCTTCTCTACTTTACCGCATGCAATGAATCTCTCTCTTCTCACCACGAAACACACTTAAATCTACTATCAAATAAGGGTTATAAATTTATTGCATTTTCGTTGTTTGGACATCAATTTTTAAGTTTCGACTTGTTATCTAATACAAGTCTTTTATGTGTTTTGATAGGTTATATGAATGTCATATACAGGAGATTTGATACTTTCAACTTCGTTCATGTGTCTTAAGGGATCTAAGATCTGGTTATCATAGGTCTCACTGCATTGCTTCGATATAGTTGAGATATGTTGCCCTGATAGGATAATGAAAGAGTTTTGTATTTCATAACACATACCAAATTATGTTGCATTAGTAATAAGCTGCATGGTATCAATCACCATTGATAAGATGAGACATGTTTTGACCAATATTGCACTCAATTTGTGTTGTAGTGGACTTCAGGATGTTGGGGAGGCTAAGCATCTCAAAGTGGTATTAACGGAAGACGAGATCATTTATCATAAGAATGTTGGGGATGTTAAACCATCCACAAGCATCTCAGACCCGTCTACAAGCTGGGGTGATATTGATGTTAACCCTTACACGGATACTACATACCCATTATCTAATTAGATGAGTTAGGGTGGTGGTACATGCCCGTCCACGAACACTCAATGTCCATCCATAAGTTGGCTTGATTTTTAGATGTAATTACATTATATATAAGAATTAATTAGGACTAAATTGTGTTAATTAAATTATATGATATGGATGTAGTTACATTTAATGTTTAATTGTGTTGATTGGGATTGAATCGTGACTAAAAACCTAATAAATTATGGTAGGTAAATTTATGTTTTATAATATGAGTTATGGTTTTTCTAGGGAGTTAGGGGTTGGAAAAATTGTTTTTTGAAATGTTTGTTGATTGAGTCGCAAACATTTTATACGAGTTGTAAGTCTTATATATTATTTGTAACATGCGAGTTGCATATAATATTTGTAACTAATGAGATTGTGTTAGACCTTTAATTATTTTTTAGCTTGTGCTCTTTTAGTGCTTTTTTATTGTGCTAAGGTTCTAAAAACTCTTTTGTTTTCTCTTTTATTGATTGCATGTTTAATGGAGTGCCTGAACTACTAGTTTATATATATAGTAGCAATAAAATGCATTTACAGTTCTATGATTTTTCCTTTTCTTCTAAATATTTTGAATCAAAATTCTATCGTGCATTTCTGATTTCTCTTTTTCAAATTTGTGATGTAGAAGGATTTTTAATAAAAAAAATATTTAGTTATTTTTTTCTATTTAATTTAGGGACATTTGTTTCCTTTATAGTGTTTTAATTTTTCTACTTAATTTAAAAAAATCAAATGTTGTACCTGATAATTTTATTTTTCCTATTTAGTTTTGGAATCTTTAGAATACTCTGTAATTGTTTATTAGGATTTTTTTTCTTTAAGATATACCTAAGATTGATATAAGTAGGGTTGTTTAACTTATATTTTTCTATATTATTTGAAGAAGAAATAATCAAAAACAAAATTTTAAATTAGAGTTTTTATGTGGTAATACTATTTGGAAACAATTTGTGTTGCGTGTACTTTGTTGTCTTTTTCATGATGTTTTCATCTATAATAGTTGATATCAGAGGCTAATGATTTTTTGTGGTTAATTGGTTAATTTTTATATGTTGTTGAATGGTCATGACTGGAAGATACTGTTGAACAAGACGTGCTCGTGTAGAAGGAGATAAGAAGGTTTATCCTTGAGAAAGAGATGTTATGGAATTTATAATAAAAGACATGTAAAGACAAATTGTAAAATTTACCCATCATTGATGTAGGCGGGGAACCCGAGGGATCACGTGCAAAGTGATTACAGGCCTATGGCCAACTTTGAAAATTTGTTTCAAAGATAAAAACAGAGAAGGCAACTTCTTAATTGAGATGAATATTGTGGAGATTTTAGTGATCTTGTTTATGGTGAGATAGATGTGAATTTATATTCTCTACCAATTTATAATGTTTATGGAAGGCCCAAGAAAGGGATGAATTAGGTTTTACTAAAAATTATAGCACTTTAAAAGTTAATTCCTAATATCTCAAAGTACAGTGAAAGTCACAACAAGATCAATGAGCACAAAAATAAAGAGAAAAGGATAGCGAGATATACATCAATTTTTATAATGGTTTGAACAATCATTTACTCCACTTTTTGAACCTCAGTTCAAATATTCATTATCACACACAATTTTCTCCACAAGTAAGATCAAATCAATTACATAATATTTTTTATGGACACAAGATTAAACTCAATCCTCTTACGGGCTCAAGATAAAACTTGGTTTTTTTACAAGTTTAGGATCAAACCTATCACATAATCTTTTTACGGGTTAGAGATTAGATAACCTTACAAATTTTTATGATGGGTTGAAGATTGAACCTGATTTTTTTACAAACTAAGGAACAAACTTATCATCGAATCTTTTTTATAGGCTAAAGAATAGAAAACTGTGTAGTTTTTTTTCAAGGATTAAGATTGAAAAACTCTCTTTGGCTCACACCCAGAGGATAAACCCAAGTGGTTCGAGTGTTACTGTGAGATCCCACATCGGAAACGAGCATCCAGAGCCAGAGGCTTATAAGTGCATACTCACCTTGACTAGTAAGACACGTTTTGGGGTCATGCGTGGCTGCCAGGAACAAAACCTGAAGGGACCTGGGTGGAAGCCTTGGATTTAGGTGGACTGGGAGGCCCAAAGCAGACAATATCTTGTTAGTGAGGTGGGGTGTTACGGTTACTAACACTTCCACAACTTGATTTGTCCCCCATAAAAGAATAATCACTTTTTACAAGAAGTTATGATTACAATAATAATAAGCTTAAGTCTTTAAAGAATGTAATCTAGCTCAAGAATATGAAAGATAAAATTAATGTGCTTTAAGGTTTGAAGCTTTAAAAGATTTGAATGAAAAATAAAGCTTTTGGAATATTAAAGCATCAAATGTAAGAATTGTAGAATTGTTAAAAAGTGTGAGAGGGTGTCTTGCATTAAAATTAATTGGGTATTTATAGAGAAAAGCCACAAACTAGTCGTTACTCATATAAGAAAGATTGGATTAAATTTTTTTTTCCATTTTGCGAGTTCTTCTATTATTAACAAACAACTGGTTTCTAGAAAGAAAAAAAATTTGCTAAAACAAGAGAGATAAAATGACTAGACAATTTGGGATTAGAGTGTTAAATACACTTCTTTTAAAAATACAATTTTGCCACCTTATAAAAATATGTTTGTGATGAAAAGATAGCTTTTGTATTTTAGTAAAATATGATTTTCATAGGAGAAGTTTAGTGATAATACCAAGACATGTGATAAAAAAAAATATTTCATAAGATATTTTTTACTATGATTTAATTTTGATAATGGAAATATATTTTGATTATGGAACTTTAACAATAAAAATATTTTTGAATTAAAATTTAACAATGAAAATATTTTAAATGAATTTTATTTTGTGATGCTAAATTAAATTCGATAAAGACTTGATTACATAAAGACTAAAGTTTAAGAATCTTCAAGTCAAGTTTGCATCTCCATTTTGGTGTAGAAAAACTTGTTATAACAATATTACGTTGACATTAACATTAAATGCACTTGATATGTTGTTACCATCAAAACAAATAATTCATACATACATAATGACCTTTAGGCTAACAATTTATTTTCTTGATGATTATGTCGATGATAATCATAAAAAATAATAATAATGGTAGTGATGATATCATCAATACTATTCTCATTGATAAGTGAGTGGTCAAGTGTAAAGAGAATATAGAAGGTGCTTGACAAAAAAAAAATATTGATTTAGGCTATGTTGATTATTTTGATAGATTTATTTGAGGATATTATGGATACAACACATATTGATAAAATAAGTTTCAGGTTTACAAGTCATTACTTCAAAAGTCAATTAAAGATAAATAATTTGTCAATTATTGTTTTTTATACAGATTTTAACACGGAATAACTAAAATTTATATCTAAAATTATTATACATCTAAATTGAAGAAAAAAAAAGGACTGAGTAATCTTGATTGGAGGCAAGAATAATTTGAACCCAATGAAAATCTTAGTTATTTTTATTTAGTTTAGAAAAATATATTTTTTAATGGTATTTTTATTTTTTTTTCCTGTTTAATCTAATAAACCAAATACTATACTTGATAATTTTACTTTGGATATTTAATTTAAGAATCTCTATAAAAACTTTATAATTATTTATTGTGAATTTTCTCTTTCTTCAAGATAGACACATGACTATTATTTAGGTTGTACTTTAAGATATTATTCGAATAGAAAATGTCCTGTAATAAGATTTCAAATTAAAGATCTTCTGTGAAGATAGAATCGGACAGAATTTTATGTTACTTGAGTATGATATCTTTCGATGTCAGATCTTCTTTTTCTTCTTTTCTTTTTTTACAGCATGGACTTGAATTAATCCATATTCCATCTTATTCAAACAGTATCGGGAATGTTATATATATATATAATATTCTGCATTGACCAATGTACAAGGGCCACGTGTATCATGTTACGAGAAGGATTAGTTTCTAATATATTACAAGAGAGTGTTTGAATATGTTTTACAATATCATTAAATTATTTAATTAAAAGATAATATTTTAAAAATATATAATCCGATAAATTATAAAACATACGTGAATACTAATTAAATATTTAAATTATCAATCATGCACACATTTTATAATTATTTGTTTAATTAAAAGTGTGGTTACGGTTATTTTTTAAAATAATTTTATTTAGAAATATATTAAAATAATATATTTTTTATTTTTAAATATTATTTTTTATATTAGCATATAAAATGATAATAAAAATTCAAAATATATTAATTAAAAAAAATTAAATTTATTTAAAAATATTTTTAAAACATAAAAATATCTCCTATTTCTAACTTATCTTAGCAGGCTACCTGCTCAGCTAGAGCAGCGGAGTATCGTCGAAGAGGAGGACCCATTTCCCTTGACAAAAGCAATCAAAAAGTGGGCCCCAAACTCTCTCCATCAAGTAAGGACCAGCTGTGTCTACAGCTCCGCCTGAAAGCAGCAGTTGTTTCCTTGTTGAGAGGCAAATGGGGGCGGCGCGTGGGCCTCACATCCCACTTGTAACGTCATCAGGTAATAGTTGGTATTCATTGTTTAAGGGGTCCATCGCCATTTTGATTTGTTATTTGACTCATTTCAGTCAAATGGCCCCTCAGGGCTTATCAGATGACAGATGGTGCTGACTCATCAGATCACTTCTATTTGATTTTGTATATCCGACGGTTCTCATGTCCCTACTTGCATCCCTGTCGGTGTATGGATGCCACGTGTAGGATCAGGGATGCCCAGCAATATTTTTCGAGGACATAATTAAAGCCAAACCACGAAATTTAAGAGAGAAGCGAAACGACGAGGATAAAACTCTTGTTTCGAATGGAGTGGTCTCTGTTTAAAAGTGTAGAAAGTTCGGTTAATATGGAGCGCCTGCATTTCCTGTGTGTCCT
>Ga0325410_1003162_pt1 | contig 18525 bp, 9 predicted proteins | sample PopdelMetagenome_16_FD_206182 | JGI IMG/M metagenome (GOLD analysis project Ga0325410, IMG submission 206182) | Populus deltoides microbial communities from Bellville, Georgia, United States - Xylem-PdIQD-R3 | ecosystem: Host-associated > Plants > Phyllosphere > Stem > Wood/Secondary xylem... | reverse complement strand
ACTTAAAAAATAATGGCCTATGTATCACATGTGCCAATATATGAGGAAGTCCACCGTTTTTAGACGGTGCATGCGACTTTCTCTAAGATCCGATTATGACTCTCCCTAATCACTAGAATCGGGAGCAGCTCTCTCCTATGGCGGTGCATGACGAACAAGAAGCCACAAAGTGGCCTTTTTCTTCCATTTCTTTTCTTCATTGTTTTCTTTTTTTTTTCTTGATTCTCGTGTCTGCTTTGAAAAAAACCCAACTATTAACGTCCACTATAGTTTATGAAAGAGGACGTAGTGTTTATTCTATACCAAATTAGCTAGTAATTCAACTGATAATAGTCAAGTAGTAAATAGTCAATTAGGAGGAGAGGACATTCGTGATTTAAATACTACCACTTGCATTTTTCAATCCACATGTAAGTGTGTGTTAGGCATTGCAATAACTTTTATGGTTGGGGTTTAAAAAAATAAGATTTAAAAAAAGCTTTTTTAGTTGCTATCAGTTAGATTAAAATATGTGTTTTGTTAAAATTACAGTTGAAATTGTAGTTAAATAAAAAGCAACTAAAAGATGTTTAGTTAAAATTGTTGTTGATAATAAAATAACTAAAAAGAACATGTATTTCATAATGTTAAATTATACAAGTATATGATTATTAATATATAAAAAATATAGCAAAACAATATGAAAGTTGTGAACTATGGATATTCTAAAAACACAAACAAAAATACAGTAAGAATAAAGATATATATAAACACTGAATCAAACACCAAGTTTGCATAAGCATGGCAATATGCTTTGGTAATAAGCATTGGATAAGTTTGAAATCATGACTTGTTCATGTAAAAAGATGGAGTTATTTTATCAAGCCATAAATTATTTTTTTAATGGGACACACTTTTAAACCACACATCAAATTCTTAACCAAATATATATAAATTGTGGTTTAGGCAAAACACAGCCCCGATTATATATATCAACTAAAATATGTGATCGACAGAGGACCTTGAGCCGGCGGGCTCTTCCTAGTTATTTGATTCTTGAAAATAGCCATTCATTTATGAATCGCGTCCATAAGTGCATCTATAATATAAAAAAACAATGTTTAGTTTATTCTATATATATATATATATATATATAATTATAATTATAATATTAATATTGTTTTGAAGCCGCTACAAATATTTTATTAGTACGAAGAGTTTTAGAGCCAAAACATTTAGATGTGAGGTTGTGTTAGAATATAAATTAGGTGGATGGAAATTTAGCTGTAAGGTTAAGATATGAAGTTCAGTAGCAGAGATGTGCTTGTGATGGAGTGCTATTTGATGTGTCAATCTCAGGGCCATCCATTCGACCAACCAAAGCAACCATGTGGTCACAATAACGCTAACGCTGCTTCTTCTTTTTTTTTGATAAATTGTGGCCCGTGTTAATGTCATAGTCAACATTTATTTTTGTGCTACCAGATGTCGGCTTTTTGGACCGTGTAGATTAGTTTATGGCCATCAAGTTGAAACAACTCAACACGTAATTTTTGAAATACTAGGTTAATAGTCGTTCTTTAAGTATTTGTTATTTAAAAATATATTAAAATAATATATATTTTTAATTTTTTTTAAAAATTATTTTTAATATTAACATATCAAAAAATCTAAAAACATAAAAAACATTAATTTAAAAAAATAAAAAAATAAAAAAAATTAATTTCTCTTTAAAATATTTTTAAAACATAAAAATAAACATTAATGGAAAGGATAAATACGCCCATCAACCATGCCCCGTTATCGTTTCACTCTATCAACAAATGGATTCCTAGTTGAGTTCCCATCTGATGAGATGGTGTTCAATTTTAATCCACAACCTGCTAATTTTGAATTTTAGATAATTAGAAAGGAGATTTAACTTTTAAATCTTTTTATTGAGAATAAAATAAGAGTTAATTAGTAGGAGGCACATTTGTATCTCTCTCTCTCTCTCTCTCTCTCTCTCTCTCTCTCTCTCTCTCTCTCTCTATATATATATATATATATATATATATATATATCTTTTTCTGAGAAATATAAAAAACAAGTTATGATATCTTTAAATTTAACTTACCTAAGTTTTTATAATAATCCAAAAATATAAAACTCAATTAATTAAGTTTGTTTAATTATCTTAATAGAGGTTTGATTTATGCTCTTGTATGTAGAGTTTGACTTGTTTAAGTTAATTAATGAGTTTATAAATAACTTAAGCTTGGAAGCTAAGCTCGAGGACACTCTTATTGTTTAACTATATAAAAAAATAACTTTTAAGCTTATAAATGTATATATTTTATAGTCAATCAATTGATTATATATGGTATTGATTTTGTTCATGTAAATATATTTATTTTTAATAAAAGATTTTATTTATATTTAATATTCATCTAGTATTTGATTAACAAATATACAATAAATATAAAGTTCTTGAAACAAAAATGCTTTGTAAAGAAAATTATAAAGTTTTTATGATTATGAGATTTATATTGTATCAAATCATTGCTCCTAAATATTCCTTGTTAATGCTTTATTAAGACTGAACATTAATTAGAGTTATTAAGATTGATACATATTATGTTCTATCCTTTATAAAATAAAGTAGTTGTTGTCATATAGATGTTTGTAAGATGACATGTATACTGAACTGATCCGAATGATAATTCTATAAGGAGAGACCATCTTTGTCTATGAAAAGGCTCATGTGATAGTTGTGTAAATGATTGTTAGACTTGAAACTACCAAGTTATCTGAAAGGAGAAGTTGCACCCTATTAGATTTGATACAATCCATGATGAGCTAAACATACATCTCTCTCTCTCTCTCTCTCTCTCTCTCTCTCTCTCTCTCTCTCTCTATCTGGGGCTATGCCCTTCAAACTACTATTTACTCTTTAAAAAAGGTTCCATCAAAATTTATCGATAAAACTCTATATGAGATATGAAATGTTAGGATACCAATCTTATCATATTTAAATTTAAGATATGATATTTATGTGAAGCGTATTGTATCTGAAAAGTTAGGACCTAAGTCAGATAAATATAAGTATATGAGATATCCAAATAAAACCATTGGATATTATTTATATTATCTCATTATGTAAAAGTGTTTGTCTCAAAACATGTTACATTTCTAAAGAAAGAATTTGTTCTTGTAATGAGAAATTGAAGGAAAAAAAAAACTTGAAGAAATTTAAGAACCATAAACTAACACCCAAATAAAACCTGACCCTAAGGCTATAACATTGGATGTTTAGCCTAAAGCTCAAGAAATATAAAAACTTTATAAATCTAGTAGGACACATCATGTACTAATGAGATATGAATTTCTCATGAAAGCTAAAAATAATAAGTTGTTCATACTTGATGAGTCTACCAATTATATGTAATCAATATCCAATATTGATTTTTAAAAATAGCTTAAGACTATAAAATCTGAAATGAATTTCATATATACCAACCAGGTATCGACCTTGGTTAATCCATTTGAGTGGATAAAACCCATTGGATGTAGGTGGATCTTTAATAGAAAGATTGACATAAATGATAATTTATAAATATAAAAAGCTAGACTAGTTATAAAAGGTTACAAACAAAGAGAAATAGGTTGACTTCGATGAAATTTTATTGCAAGTAACTATATTAAAATCCATAAAGACTTTGCTTGCTATAACTGCATATAATGATTATAAGATTTTGCAAATGGATATCAAAATTGTATTCCTAAATGAGAATCTTTAAGAATATGTTTATATGACACAACTTGAAAGTTTTGAATCAAAGGAATTTGCCAATAAAGTATGCAATTTATAAAAAATCATTTATAGATTTAATTAAGCTTCAAGGAGTTGGAATATCAATTTTGATGAGATAATCAAACATTTTGATTTCATAAAAAACATGGATGAGCCTTGTGTTTATAAAAAAGTTAGTAGAAGTGGAGTCGTTTTCCTAATATTATATATTGATGACATATTATTAATAGAAAATGTCATTTCTTTACTCTAGTTAGTAAAAATCTAATTGTCCAAGAATTTTCCATGAAAGATATGAGAGAACAACCTATATACTAGGAATAATGATTTATAGAGATAGATATAAAAAGTTGTTTGGATTATCCTAATCCACATATATAAATAAAATGTTAAAATGGTTTGACATGGAAGAATCCAAAATAGAATACTTACCTATTTCATATAGGATAAATCTTTCTAAGGATATGTACCTTAAAATGTATGTGATGAGATAAGATGAAAATGATTTCATATACTTTGAATATAGGATCCATAATGTATGTGATGCTACTATGTACAAGATTAGATTTATCTTATACTTTGAGTATAACGAGTAGATATCGATTTAATCTAGGTGAAGGTCACTAAAATATAGTGAAAAACATTATTTAATACTCGAGAAGAACTAATAATGTTTTTCTAGTCTATGGAGGAGATGAAGTAGTAGCTCATGATTATTTGGAAGCTAGTTTTCAATCAAATATTGAAAATAAAAATCCAGTCTAGTTATATTATACTTTGAGTAATAGTCCGAGTTGGAAGAATTCAAAATAAGAGACCAAAGTAGATTTTACAACTAAAGTTGAGTACATTTTTACTTTTAAAGGGATAAAAGAAATTGTTTGGATCAAAAAGTTCATCACTGAATTAGGTGTGATTTATAGTATTGTCGATTCAGTAGCCCTATATTATGATAATAATGGAGTCATTGCATAAGCAAAAAAATCAAGGTCTCATCAATGATCTAAAAAATATATTTAGACAATTCAATTTGATTAGAGAATCATAGAAAGAAAGATGCAAAGACAGATCAAAAATCTACTGAAGAGCATCTTGTAGATCCTCTTATTAAGTCATTGTCTAAGTAAAATCATTATAATCAAGTAGAGTGATATAATGTTTGATACATAAGTGATTGACTTTAATGCAAGTGAAAGATTGTTAGTGTATATGTCATACAACTAATTGATTGGTTACACGTGATATTTATTTTATTCATGTAAATATATTTATAAATAATAAAAGCTTTATTTATCTTTAATATTTGTCAAATATTTTATTAATAAATTTAATATTTGATTAACGAATCTAGAGTAAGGATAAAGTTCTTGAAACAAAAATGCCTTGCAAAAGAATTTATAAAGTTGTTATAATTATAAGATTCCTATTGCATCACAACATTGTTCCTAAATGTTCCTAATTATTGCTTTATTAAGACTGAACATTAATTAGATCTATTGAGACGAGTACATATTATATTATTTTCTTTATAAAAGAAAGCAAAAAGGCTCACCAATGACAAATCGGACCACTAACGCTGACATGACAAAAAGACATGTTTGGATGCCGAGAGGCGTTGCACAATGGGCATGGGCACCTCCCACATGTCGTTGAGTGCGCCGCATGCCCCTGACTTTTTTTTATCTAAATACCAAATTGCCCCTCACCTGATTTAATAATTATACAAAAACCATTGTGAAAAGACCAAAACCCCCTTACTCTAGGTTTAATTTTTTTTTTTGCTTTTAAGGGTTTTTTTTGTAGTTTCACTATGTATTTTAATTGTTTTTTTTCAAATACCAAATTGCCCCTCAACTGATATTATATTAACAAAAAAAATCTTTGTGAAAAAAAATGCCCCTTGATGCCATGTTTAACTTTTTTACTTTCAATGGTATTTTGGTCGTTTCACTGTGTAATCGATAAGAAAAAAAACTTATTTATTCCCTGACAATATAGTAATGATCATAAATGGATTATGTGAAATTACGTTAATACTCTTGATAACTAATATTAAGTTTTTTTAGCGGAGAAACAAAAAGGTCATTATATTATTTCAATGAACAATGTAAATGAGTGTGAAGTTACAAAGTTTTTCCAAGGAGTTTTAGCTGGTTTTAATTATTTAAAAAAAAGTATCAAAATAAATTATTTCAAAACCAAATTTAAAAATTTATATATATAAAAAAATTAATAAGGATTTAGAAAACTTATTTACCTTTTATTTTAGAAAACCTTTTTGTTGTTGTATTTAAAAGAAAAAAAAAAGTCCATTGATTCAAATGAAAAAAAAAATTATTTTCTGAAAATAGAAAAAAAACTATTTTTCATTAAAAAAATCCAGGAAGAGTTTCCTAGTTTCTAAATATAATTTTTTCTTAAAAAGAAAAAGGTTCAGAATCTGGGTGTTTGTAGTTTCTAACCAAAATTTCTCTTTCAGACAATAAAACAAATCAACTTGTCTCTCTCTGTCTCACCTAACTTTTTGATATGCCATTAAAAAGAACACGAGACGACAGAAACCCAACAAGCTATACGTTATTATTATTAATTAAATCAAATACGTACCATCTTAAAAAAAAAAAAACTAATAGGGTTCACAATTATAATTTTTCTTTATTTTTACAGCTAAAAGAGATAGCTAAAAAAAAACGTTATTAAAATAAATTATTTAAAGATTATTATTTTTTATTTCCATAATTCTTTTCAATGTTTTTCTTACAAAATTAAAAGTAGTTAAAGTACAAATAACTGAATAAGTTATTAAAATTATTCTTTCATTGAAATACACATAAAAAAATTATATTTATATTGCTCAAAAAATCTATATCAATAATTTCGCTTTCTAGACAGCGCGCTTGCCACTGAAGATTTAATGCCCTTGCAATCCCTCTCTTTAGTAATTTAGTCTTCTTTCTCTATCAAAATTATATATAACTGAATTTTCCAGTGGGGTTTTTGTCATACCTCCTTTTTTTTTTAATTTTTTAAACTTGAAATGGCTTGTTTTGATCTCGGTTTCTGTTTCTGGGTATGCACTTTGTCTTATCGACATGAGCTTTTTTTCTCCCTTATTTTTTTATCTCGTTGATCCTTTCTGGTTTCTAGCTCTAGGCTTGTATTCCAACAGAACGAGCATGGTTGATAAAGACGTTGCTTTTTTGGGATTTTTCTTATTCATCAATTGTTGCTTTAACATGGCGTGGATCATTATTTGTTTAGTTTTTTTAAGCTCTCTGTTTAGAAGAAATCAGCATGCTTTGAATTGAATTTTGCTTCTTTGATTATTCATTTCTCCCTTTTGGCCACCTCCCATCTTAAAACTAACGTATTAAATGGTAAGGTTTGGCTTATTCTGGATTCTTGGTTTTATATGGCAAGGACCGTGGGGTTCATGGTCTTTCTCTATGTTTTTTTAGAATCAAGATTAATTCTATGTGGGTTTTGCTGGTTCTTCAATATATATATGCTCTTGTTGTCTGTTAATGTAAATATTAGGCTGGCTAATATTGGTTGTTTTGGCTATGTAGATGGAGGATGATGATGAAGACGACCTATGAATTATGATCTCTCTCTCTCTCTATTTTTCATGTGGATTCATAAGTTGACTTGTATCATGGTAAAAGATAAAAGTGATATAAGGCCTGTTTTAATCAAATTTGGGGTGGCTTTAGCACTCTCTTCTGCTGGATTTCTCCTTGCACGCTTGAAAATCAACAGGAATAAGTCTTCCCAGCTTCCTTGCTCCCCACGCTCTTCAGGTTTGATCTCCTTATCCACTGACTGGTCTTGCTTTTATTTCTGTCCATGTTTTGATTATTCTGTCTATTTTCATTGTTTATAGATCATGGTAGTGAGGTTGACGTTGGGGGGGAAAGAACTTGGCACGGAGACGATCTTCAAGTGAAGAATAGAACATCGAGTTCTGGCAGTGTCGCTTCAATTTCAGCAGAAAGTTATGTAAGTTTCGTTCATAAATTTTGATAGTACAGGATAATGTTTTCTATTGCTAATATTCAATGCATTTAGGTTGATTAATAGTAACACTTGAATTAGCAACTGTCTGTCAGCAGTGAATTCAAGATGGCAGAGTGGTGATCGGTGAACCTTGTAGTAATTCCTTTGTTTTACTTTGCTTTTTTGAATCGAACAATTTTATTGTGAAAGCATTTCTAAAATCAGTTTATCTAATTGAAATTGAATTGTTTTGTTTTCTCATCACCTTACTACATGTTTACCTTTTGTGAATATATCTGTAAAAACTGAACCCGCCGCTTCTCCCTCAAGAAATATTTGAAGGAATTAGTGAAAATTACGAGCTCGCTAGGCCATGGAAAGACTTCATTGTAAGTTCTGCCTGAGTAAAAAATACGAGGGCACCAGAATAAAGTATTTAACTCGTTTAATATGGTGTCTAAATTCTACCCTGTGCTCCTTTTATTTTTTTGCAGAATGATGTTTGCAGGTAAAATCTTTGTCACTCTGGATTATTTCATAGAGTTGTACTCCATCTGTCACGAGTCATTTTAGAAAACTAAATTCTCTTACCTGTTTGTTTGGCAATTGAGCTGTGGTTTATGGCTCTTCAAAAGATGCAAATTTTATGTCTTTGTTATTAATTTTTGAAAAGTAATTTCATGCTTTCTGTTCCATAGGATGACTCATGCGTGCTGAATGTTGCTGTTAATAATTCCAAGGTTTTGTCTCCAAGCAGTAGACACAGTGGGGATAAAGATGGGTATCTCTTGACTGAATTCAATGATCTTGTGAAGGAATTGGACTTTACTGCCAATAATTCTGAGACATCCAAGAAAGAAGAAACAATTATATCAGATGTGGAAACTCCAAGATCCTTCGAAGGTGTGGAAAAGGTCGATTATGAGCAAGATATCAGGCATCTGAAGAACATGGTTAGAATGCTTCGAGAGAGGGAAAGAAACCTTGAGGTCCAAATGCTTGAGTTTTATGGCCTAAAAGAGCAAGAAGCAGCTGTGATGGAATTGCAAAACCGTTTGAAAATAAACAACATGGAGACTAAGTTGTTTGCTCTGAAAATTGAGTCCTTGAGGGCTGATAACAGAAGACTGCAAGCTCAAGTGGTGGATCATGCGAAAGTTGTTGCCGAGCTTGATGCTGCCAGGTCAAAACTTGAACTGCTGAAGAAAAAACTAAGGTCTGAAGCAGAGCAGAACAAAGAACAGATATTGTCCCTTAAAAAGAGAGTTTCTGGGTTGCAAGAGCAGGAACTCAAGTCTGCTGAAACTGATTCAGATATTAAAATGAAGTTGCAAAGGCTGAAGGATTTGGAGATTGAGGCAGAAGAGTTGAGGAAATCTAACTCCAGATTGCATCTAGAAAACTCTGAATTGTTTTCTCAACTGGAGTCCACCCAAATCCTTGCTAATTCCATTCTGGAGGATCCAGAGGTAATTAGTAATTAGTAATTAGTTCATTCTTGATAATTCATGCGTCATTCCTCAGTTATACCCGATTATCATGTGATTCATTTTCTAGTTTCATTTTGTTGCAGACAGAAACATTAAGGAAGCAGGGCAATCGGTTAAGGCAGGAAAATGAGGACTTGGCAAAGGAAGTTGAGCAACTCCAAGCAGACCGGTGTAGTGATGTTGAAGAATTAGTCTATCTTCGATGGATAAATGCTTGCTTGCGATATGAAATGCGCAATTTTCAGCCCCCTCATGGTAAAACTGTTGCAAGAGACCTTAGTAAGTCTCTAAGCCCTAGGTCTGAGATGAAAGCAAAACAGCTCATACTTGAATTTGCAAATACTGAAGGAATGGCGGAGAAGGGGATCAACATAATGGAGTTTGAACCTGATCACTGGTCATCCTCCCAGGCCTCCTATATCACAGACGCAGGAGAACTTGATGATCCTCTATCACCAAAAACGAGCCACTCAGGGAAAACCAAAATGTTCCACAAGCTTAGGAAACTTTTATTGGGAAAGGAGACTCATAATCACAGTCATGGATCTTCAGGTGACAGAACTGGAGTGACAGGAGATTCTGATTCTCCAAATGGCAGTTTAAGTGTTTCAACACCAACAGACGCCACAAGTGATTTGCAATCTACTGGAGGTCAAACTCCATCCTTCTATTCATCTAGGCATTCGTTTAGACATTCCATGGATATCCAAAGAATCAGCAGGAGTCTGGAGAACAGTCGGAGATTTAGGGAGGTAGGATCGTCTAATGGGTATATGAGATCTTCATCAGGTAGAGCTAGCGATTTTTCACTTGACAATATACTGGATCAAGACTTGCATTCTATTGAGAAATCCGAGATGGCAAAATTTGCTGATGTTTTGAAGGACTCCGGAGGTAGAGCAGGAAATGGCAATAGGATGGGCAAGTTGGACAGAAAATCAGTATCAATCGGCTCATTTGAGGCTTTCCGTAGCTCCTCTTCGAAATAATCCCACCTCAGAACCTTTTCATACACTCTCGAAACCTTAAGCGAAGGATATACCAGTCAGCGTAGCTTCTCCATATTATTTACTAATGACATCACAGAAACTAGTTTTTGTAGAAAAAGACGCGTTTTATATATGATAAATGTTAAGAGTTGCCATATTAATCTTCTAAAACTGTCAACTCCAGTCCACCTCCCTCTTTGGAGATACCTCGCAATAGTGGGATCAAGAGTTGTTGAAGTCTGAGTAACATCGGTGCCTTTTCAGGAAGTTCCCCACTAGAAAAACTACCTTGGTGATGAAGATGAAGTTAGCTTTCTTTAGACACAAAAATCACTGAATTTGTGGTGGTTTCACATAACCAAAACCAGCCGGATCCCTTTGCAACCAGCGAAGGAAAATGACGCTGGAGACTTATCCTCGTGCTCTACTCTGTTGTAAACGGGGGTATTTATTTAAGAAGTTCAGACATGTTAAATGATTTTTATGAAAAAAACGAGCTATAATTTTTTATGTGACCAGGCTAAGCACTCAAAATGTCTTGTTCCTTTAAAAAAATTACGAAGACTACCACCATCCGAGTTTGGAAACATGCACAAATTTGGCCTAGAAGTTACTGCTTGAATTTTTTCTTTATTTTTCTAGTTATTTTAGGATTCTTTTCTTAGTTAAGTTTTTATAAATTTATTTGGTCTAGATTTCTGTACCTAGATTGGACTTAGTTCTTATTTAAACAGTCTTATGTGTTTTTTTTTTAATTACAAGAGATTGATTATTCATAACCTTATTAAAAAATCTTCAATTCAAAGTTTTCTTTATAATTTAAGGATTGTAATTTTTATAGATTGAGAAACCCTAATACTATATGATGCATCAATTGATTTTAGAGCGTGTTGGCCTATTTAATGGACAACAATATTGAGAAAAATGTTCCCACACCGAGAAGCAGGAGTGGAGGCCATATGTGATGTTGTGCTCAAGAGACATCGCAAAGAATACAATTGTGGAGGCTTAATCGATTGAAATGGTCATTAGTAGACATAACTAAGTTACAAGATCAACTTCTACTAGGGAATACGTAAACAAAAACCGTGAAAATAAGAGTGATGTGCCCTGAGACTTAGCTCAAGACAAACCAAACCCCAAAAACCCGTTCCTACAATCCCATATAGACAACCACAACCTATCTATGTGGAGGAGTTTGGTGAGATCAAAATTGCAGGAGGCTACATAGATTATACTGATTATACCAGACAAAGACATGAAAGATGTTTTTATGAGATTAATTAATGAATTTCATCTGATGATTGATATTTCTAGTTTCAATGGATATCTGGACGTAGTGAAATTCCTTGATTGGGTTGCTAAATGCAATAGACTTGAGGAATGCATGAATATCTTAGAAGGGAAGATAAAAAACTAGTCGTGAATAGGCTAAAAGCTTGAATTTCCTTATGATGAAGAATGGTTCATAATAATTTGATCACATAAGGTAAACCACCTGTTGTGTTGTGGTTCTGAATGAAAATATTATTGAGGGATAGATTTGTTCTGCTACATTATAAATTGAAACAAAAATCTACAATATATTAAGATTTAATTTGCAAGGTGATGAATTAGAGATTACAAATGAAAATTTTTAGATATATAAATCTCTAGTTTTGAAGTTTCAAAGCTATTCTATCATGTTGAAGATAACGTGACTAAAGAGGAAGCTGACAAACAACTTTATTCTTTTGAAATTAAGTTGGGGAAGGTAACATTGATTTCTGTAGAGTCATATGAAGATATCATGGATGTTCAATTGTTATGAATGGACGTATTTTACATGTTGAAGGTACCTTTACTCATTATAATTTGAATTACATGGTATCCTTTATCTATGCTTCGATTGATGGTATCCTGAAGAAGGAATTATGTGACTACTTAATTACTTTCAAAGATAGTGTTAGCACACCATGGTGTCTTGCAGGCGATTTTAATGAAACTTTATCACCCTCGGATAGAAAAAGGTGGTTCAAAAGTATCTGCTTCTATGACAAGATTCAAGCACTATATTGATGGCTGCGAACTTTTTGATCTCCCCTTAAATGGAAAAAGATTTACCTGATTCATAGATAATGCGGTGAGTCGCATTGACGGAATTTTCATATCGGGTGATTGGCTGCAGTTTCTTCCAACCTCTACTTTATTCGGTCTCCCAAGGTTCTTTTCTAACCATAGACCCCTGCAGCTATTGTTAGACTTTATGAATTGGGGACCAAAACCATTCCGGTTTATGAATTGCTGGTGGTTGACTTCAGGCAGATGATACAAAACTTCTGGAGCTCAATTTCGGTCTCATCAACTGGTAGAAGGAATATGGTCTCAGCTTTCAAGATGTTAAAAGAGAGATGTAAGCACTGGAATAAAGATGTTGTGGACAACATGTCTAACCAAATCAAGGAGCTGGAGCTAGAAGCTGACTCCCTCGACCATCTCAAAGAATACAAAGACTTGTCAGCTGTTGAATTGATTAGAAGCAATAGCATTGCCTTTAAACTAAGAAATTTCAATAGAATGCAAGAGTCTGTTTGGAAACAGAAGTTAAAGGTGCAGTGGTGCAAGCTTGGAGACAAGAACACACGTTTTTTTCATTTAGTTGCAACAATAAGACATAAAAGGAACCAGATTTTATCTGTGGAGGTTGATGGCAAGATGCTGTCTAATCCTGCAGATATAAAGATAGTTGTCTTCAACTTCTTCCGTAACTTATATTCCCATTATGACAGACCAAGGCCCTCACGTTATCATCTAGAATTTCAAATGCTGCAGCCCTCATCCTCGGCTTTTCTGGAATGCCCGTTCTTTGTAGAGGAAATCAAAGCTGCGGTTTGGGACTGTGAAGGAAATAAGGCACCAGGTTCTGATGGTGTTAATTTTGTCTTCATCAAGAAAGCTTGGAGTACTATAGGCGGGGACATTACCCAAATGGTTGAAGAATTTTATCAATCTACCCTCTCCCTTTAGGCATTAGCAGCTCCTTTGTGACCTTCATCCGGAAGATAAATTATGCTGTAAAGTTAGCAGATTTCAGACCTATTAGTTTGGTGGGAAGTTTGTACAAGATTATATCAAAGATGCTAGCAATCAGACTGAAACATGTTATGCCAGAAGTTATTACAGACAAGCAAACTGCTTTCATCAAAGGGAGGCAAATACTTGACAGTGTATTGATTGCAAATGAGGCTATTGCTTACATCAAGGAAAAACAGGGTAAAGCTTATCTCTTCAAACTTGACTTTCACAAAGCATTTGATTCTGTTCTATGGGAATACATTAATGAAGTCATGGCTAGTATGGGTTTTGGAACTAGATGGCGAGGGTGGATTATGCAATGTATTTCCACAACAAAAATGGTTGTTCTTGTTAATGGCTCTTCCACAAAGGAATTCAGCTTGGAAAAAGGATTATGCCAAAGAGATCCTCTCTCTCCTTTTCTCTTTAATATTGCAGTTCAGGGATTGAGTTGTATGCTGCAGCGTGGTTGTGGTCTAGGACTGATTGAGGGACTAAATTTCAGCAAGACTGGTCCTGCCCTATCTCACCTTCAGTTTGCGGATGATACCCTTATATTCAGTTCAGCTTCCCTATATAGTTTACAGAACATAAAGCGTATCCTTTTATGCTTTGAACTTATATCGGGGCTGAAAGTTAACTTCTATAAAAGTAGTATTATTGGAGTAGGTATTGAAGATCATGTATGTCGCCACTCAGCGTAGATTCTTAGATGCAAGTAGGAACAACTCCTCATCACATATCTTGGTCTCGTCATCGGTGCAAATATGAATAGAATTTCAATGTGGAAGCCTATTATTTGCAACATTAGCTGCAGGTTGGCTGCATGGAAAGGCAGATTCCTATCTATTAGGGGTAGACTGTGTCTACTTAAATATGTCCTAAGTAACCTGCCCATCTACTATTTATCTCTATTTCCCTTGCCTACAATGGTTGCAACAACAATTGAGAGGAAGTTCAGATCCTTTCTGTGGTCTGGAAAAGAGAAAAGCAGGAAATTATGTAATGTCAGCTGGATAATAGTTATTCTTCCGAAAAGGATTAGGGGTCTTGGGATTGGATCTGTAAAGGATAAAAACAAAGCTCTGCTCTATAAATGGCTATAGAGGTTGGGCTATGAGGACACATGCCTGTGGAAGAAAGTGGTCAAATTCATACACAACATTAACTACTCTAGTTTCCTGCCGCAAGCCTCTATTTCAAGAGCTGGAAGCACATGGATGCGTATGATCAACCATTGCGTTAAAGACAACAGGTTACAAGAGATTGTGTCTCATCAATCTATGGTTCTTATTGGAAATGGTAAGAGAACAGTGTTTTGGCATGATACTTGGCTTGCTAATTACTGTCTTGCAGATCGTTTCCCTACTCTTTACCATTTATCCAATGATAAAGATGCCAACATTGACAAGATGAGAATGTGGGATGATTTTGAATGGATATGGTTCTTTTCCTGGACAAGACCTTTGAGGGGTCGAAACATTGGCTTGTTAGAACAACTATACGCCGTTCTCTCAACGGTGCACTTAGACAACGAGGCAGAGGATAGACTACTATGGAAGGACAACAAATCAGGAAGATTCTCCGTTAAATCTCTATGTGGGCTGTTAAGTCCCATTCATTATTCTAACAATGGCTTCTCTTTTACTGGGATTTAGAAATGTGTAGTCTCTCCTAAAGTGGAGATCTTTTGCTGGATGACTATTATTAACAGACTCAATACCCGAGGTGTGCTGGTTAGAAGAGGTGTTTTGGATAGCTTAAACTCTAACTGTCCTATTTGTTTAGTTGAGGAAGAGTCGGTTGATCATTTAATTTTACATTGCCATAAGCATTGGATCATCTGGTCCAAAATCATCAAGTGGTGGGGATTATCATGGTGCTGCCCAAAGAATTTGTCAGGCTTATTCTCTCAGTGGACTTTCATGGTCCATGGTAAATTTCAGAAGAAAGCATGGTTGATGTTGTTTTTCTCAGAGGTGTGGTCCCTTTGGCTTCTTCGAAATGACTTGATCTTTCAACAAAAGTCACCGAACTATGATTTAGTTTTCTTCCTTATCATCACTCGGCTATGCTTATGGTTGAAAGCACTTCATCCTAACTTTCCTTACTCCCCTTCAGACTTGTTAAGATCGGTAGAAGGTCTGATTCGTTGGTCCAATGTTCAGATTACTAGAACTGGTGTTATATGGTCTCCTCTAACCATTGACAGCTTCAAGTGGAACGTGGATGGCTCTTCTCTTGGAAAGCCTGGACTCTCAGGTATAGGTGGTGTCCTACGAAACCACCATGGTCATCTCCTTGGTATTTTTTCCTTGCCATTAGGGATACTAGATTCGAACATAGCTGAGCTGAGAGCTGTTGTCAAAGCTGTTGAGCTCTCAGCCTCAAATTGTCTTCTTCATCATAAACATATTACTATTGAATCTGATTCTGCCAATGTAATCAGCTAGATGCACAATTCTCATAATAGGCCATGGATGCACCGAGAGCTCTTCTCCACAGTTCAGAGATTGACTAGATTTTTTGGCTCAATTACTTTTTCCCATGTGTACCGTGAGAGCAATAGTTTGGCAGATTGTATGGCTAAGCAGGGAGTGCGAAGATCCAGTGATTTCATTGCTTGGTTTTGATCAATCTCTCAGCTTACGTCTATTAGGCTGTTAAAAGTGCTCCTCTTTAGAGGTTCATATTCACTAGAAAGATGAATTGGAGACTCTTGGAAGTTTCCCCTGGATTTTGCTGTGATGGTTATCTTGTGTAGATTCCAATGTTGCTTTCTTAGGCTATATATGATGTTTTGTCTTCTTTATATGGACCTTGCTTCATTTGGTAGTTCCTACAAAATTGATATGCTGCAGGCTCTGTAATTTCACATGCCGCCAGGTTATGACGTTTAATGAAATCATATACTTCTAAAAAAAAAATATGGAGATATCATAGAGGATTAGCTTGAAGTTTCATTCTATAGAGAGGTTAAAGCACCAAGAAAAGATATACATATTTAGGAACATGCAAGTCTTAACTATTCTATACATGCACAAACTATCTTCCCGTGGCATCTACACTAGTGAAAAGGCAAGTTATAAATTGTTAACAATATTATATTCAAAGTATTTATTTATCTGTAATTGAAGAGTTTAATTTCTCATCGTGAATTCAAGGAAAAGTTTTTTTAAGTGAGGAAGCCTAACATGGGACATGTAAAAACAATCATAACTTAAGAAAAAGTCCAAATTCATCAAATGCCCTTTCTAACAAAAAAAAAAAAAAACATTAAATTTTGATTCAACAATTGGATTGGGTTGAAATTTTGCTAAAAAGTTCTAAAGATCCTGTTTTCTACAAGATTATAAAGATAATGCCATTCGAGTTCAGGAATACGCATAAATTCAATATAAAAGTTATTGCTCGGGATTTTTCTTTATTTTTTTAGTTATTTTATAATTTTTTTCTTAGTTAAATTTTATAGTTTTATTTTGTTTATATTTTTATGTCTAGATCTATTTTAACTCTTATTTAAACTACTTTATGTGTTATTTTTCATTAGAAGAGATTGAGTATTCATAATTTTATATAGAACTTTTTAGTTTAGAGTTTTCTCTACAATTTAAAACTATAGTTTTGAAGCTTGAAGAATCCTAGTGCTATACTTACATGTTTTGTGCAAATATCTCATGTCTTAATATCAAGTCTTTTTCCATACTATATTCTATTTTTGTTCTATATTATACAATTAATTAAATAAAGATAAAAATTGTGCAAGTTACAAACATAATTATAAATAAATCCTCTAGTTCTGAGAAATGAATTAATTAGTTCGCATGTGTTAGAAACTAATTATTTAATTCTTTTCATTCATTTTACATTCTTTTCCAATGTTTTTTATTTTAAAAATAAATAGATATTATGGAAAGATTATGAGAAAAGAAGAAATAATTTTGAAATAAAATAATATTAAATTAAACATGACCAACACTGGCTAAATAATTAGTTTTTTAAATAAGGGAATTTCTTGAAACCAAGGGACTAATTTATAATTTACAGTCCCTTAAAATTATTTTTTCCAAAATTTTTTAAAACATATACATATTGCTTTTAAAAATTTATAACATGATTTATATACCGTCCAAAGCGATTGAGATTTTCAAGTAGCATTACTCCTTGAGAACTCATCCTCCAGAAACTATTTATATTCTTATGCTTCTTTTTTAGTGAATCACAATGCTATACTAACAAAAGCTACACTGTACATGTATTATCATGGATTATTGCTGTAAAATTATCTTTTTATCTTTAAATGGATTAAATTTAAGCTTTTAATCTGGATTTTTTTGATCTTTTCCTCTAGCTCAGTGGTCATTAAAACATTATTTGGGATGAATGTGTCTTTTTAAATTTTTTAACACAGTAAAAATACTTTTTACCTATAAAGTCAACAAAATTTAGAATTGTTGACCAATGGATTTCTTGACTTTACACAATCGTCGTAACAGTAAAAATACTTCTTTGCCCTTAAGATAAAAAAAGTTGGGTTGCTGGACAAGGGTGATTCAGGTTTTTCCACTTTCCATGTACAATAAAATAACGTTTTTAGCCTTAGAAAAGACAAAAAAGAAGCTTTGTCTTTGGGGTTATTTTGGTATTTTCACATGAGTATTTTATGTAATTAAAAGGGCCATAGGGGTGTTTTAGTATTTTCAATTTTTTTTTTAATTTTTTAATTGAAAAGCTATTGTCACGTGTTCTACATGCACCAACGAGTGGGTGGTGTCCGTATTATTCAGGTGGCGCGTGTGACGCCGCCCGATGACCAAATCTGGTCACCCACCTTCTCCCTAGTTGCACAGCCGTGCCCTCTTTCACATGGTGTGGCGCGTGTAGGCTTAAAATGGTCGGATTGCCATTGGTGACCAATTTTTTTTTTGTTTTTTCTTTTCTTTCTCCTGATAGCTAAAATGCACAATTGTCTTCTTTGTTTGTTGTTTTTCAATTTCAGTCCCTATTATTTGAATTTCTTATTTCATTCTTATTTTTTTTTATAGAAGTTTTGTTTTTTTTTTTCAACTTTGTCCTTTAATTAGAATTTCTCATATGTTTTTTTTTTCATTTTAGTCCCCATTATTTTAATTTTTCATTTTATTTTTATTCCTTTTATAGTTTCAGTACTCCTAAATCCATCCCTATTTTTGGTTGATGTTTCAGAATCCATCCTCTTTGTTTT
>Ga0325410_1003161_pt1 | contig 18526 bp, 10 predicted proteins | sample PopdelMetagenome_16_FD_206182 | JGI IMG/M metagenome (GOLD analysis project Ga0325410, IMG submission 206182) | Populus deltoides microbial communities from Bellville, Georgia, United States - Xylem-PdIQD-R3 | ecosystem: Host-associated > Plants > Phyllosphere > Stem > Wood/Secondary xylem... | reverse complement strand
TGAGAAATAACAATACAACATGTACATCTACTAACAAAATACATATACTAAAAAAACAATAAAATTGACATTTAATTAAATGTTAAAATTTAAAAAGATAGAATTACTTACAAAAATTGATAAAATCCATCGGTAAATCAGAACACAGATGTTGTGACCACAAAACTTCAAGAAATATAACTTGTTGTGCTAATATGAGGGAGATTTTTGTTTGGGGGGAGAGGGAGCTAGTTGTTTGCAGATGAGGAGAGTTGGGATTAGGAAGAAGAAGGAGAAATAGGGGAGGAGAGGGTCGATAGATTGGATATATATTAACTTTTCCTGACGGTTTCACCGACGGACACTTCGTCGGTGAAACCGTCGATGATTTTGATGAAACAATCGACACGTCACCGTACGGATCTGCCATTTCAAATCCGTCGATGATTCCGTTGGCAATATAAACGGCGGTCGCTGTACAGGCTGTCTTTTTGAATCCGTCGGTGATCCCGTCTGAAAAAATAACCCGTTAAAACCTCAATGTCAGCGACCCGTTTTTTTTTTTACGACGGAAACTTTTCCATCCATAATTCAGTCGGTAACTACCGACAGAAACTTTCCGTCGGTAGTTACCGACTAAATTACGGACGGAATATTGTTCGTCGGTAATTTCGACCTCAAAGTACCGACAAAAATATTCTGTCGGTAAATCCGTTGCTATTTAGTGAATTTCTGTTAGTGATTTATTTTTTCTCGTTTCAATTCAAGAGTTGAGAGAAAGTTGCTAGAAAATGTTAAAGAAGAGATAAGGTGCTCAGATGAACATATTCTGGTTAGTAAAGAGACTGATATTGATGTCTATAAGTTCATTTTTTTTATGATAGTTCAATGAAGGTTATGTTTCTCTTTAACCAAGCTGGAAAAACTAGATTCGAGTCCATAAAATTTTTTTATTCATTTATTTTTTGTTTTTAGAGTTATAATAGGGTGTTTTGGAGTTAAAAATAGATTTAGTGTTCCTATGTTGTTTTAAAATTTAAAATCAATACCCACTCTATTTTTAAAAAACTTATTAGTTTATTTATTGAAAATATTAATTCATATTTTTATTTCTTTCTTTAATTTCATAATGCTTCAAAACAATTATTGTGATTTGTCTACAAATTTTCTCTCTCTTATATCTAATATAAATAAGTTGTTCTTCTATGATGCATTTATGTTAAAATGTTTGTTCTTAAAAACCAATATTAACATCTAATTAAGATAAAATTAATAAAAACATAAAATAATAACAAAGAATAATAAGGGTAAAATATTTGCATTTGCATCTAACTTTTGTTTTTACTAGGAATATTAGCTTATCGCATAAATATTTAATTAGCATTAACAACTCATTTTCCTTTTTATTTTTTACTTTTAATTATTTTATTTCATATTTTAATTAATACTCACTCTTTTACTTTTTAAATTATTCAGTTTAACTATTTCTAAAATAGTAATTAACCTTTTAAATTGTTTTTTTTTTAATTTTTATTACACTTCAAAGAGATTATTGTAATTGTATTTAAATGTTTTTCACTTTTATTTTATATAAGTAATTTGTATTTTCATGATATTTATAAAACCAAAAATCATTTTATTTTAGCAATAAAATTTAACCTTTAAGATAAAATAAATAAAAATTTATAAAATAAAAAAGTAGCTCAAGTAGAATATTTGCATTCACATATATTTTTATTTTTACTAAAAAGATTAGCCTTTTATTTTAGTTTTTAATTATTCAACTTACTTGTACTTTGCTTCGGCAAATTTTCACAAAAAAAAAAAAAAAAACACAAGAGCAACGTTTTTCAGCATAAAAAAATTAAACAGTTAGCTTAAAATTGGATGCTTGAATTTAATAAAAATAAATCAATGATTATATGATTCAATAAATGTTAAAAAAAATTATTAACAATAAAATAAAAAAGATTAAATCAAGAAGTTAAAAAATAAATACAAATTAAAATATCAGATCTCGTTTCACGGTGAGCCATTCAAATATTTTGCTGATTTATATGTCAATACTTTTTTAAGAAAACTAACAATTTAAATTCAATATAAGGAAAATAATTTGTTGATATAATCCCTCATTTACTCATTAAGCTGTTTTTGTTTTATCAAAATATCATACATTTTTTTGTTTTGTGTTCTTTATTAATAAAAACAAGAAAATAAATTAGAACAGATATCAAAAGAGATTTAGAAAAACAATTAGAACAAATATCAAAAGAAATTCATTATTTAATAAAAAGGGAAATAATGATAAAAAAAAATATATCTTTCTAGTCCAAACCCCTTTATTTTATTAACACACATTCTTTTTCCCAACATTTGTTTCACTAGAATATTTGTTTTTGGACAATATTTCCTTCCAATCATAAAAGCGAGTTCAAATAAAAAAAAAAGTATATGTTTTAATAATTTTAACACAATTGTATTAAAAAAACACCTTGATCGTTGGCACCAAGATATTTTGGTTGTGTTATCATACTAAGCTCATCTCAACAGACTAACCCGCACCAAGTCTCAAACTAAATCAGGTTAAACTTAATATGATGCGACTCGATTAATATAGGCCCAAGCGTGTTATGAACGACCCCATTAAAACTTATTTGACTTAAAAAATTTCAAGATAATGTCATTTTAAATTTTTTTTAATATTGAGTTTACAACGTTTTGGATCCATCAAGGTCAACCTGGGTTGACCCACTAAACTTGTGGTCCGGGTCATGAATCCAGTTGAGTTTAATAAAAATGTCAAATAATTTTTTAAAAAATTTTCAAATTGCATCTTTAATTTTTTTTTCCTTTGAAATGAATCTTTTTTTGGCTTTTTTTAATCAATTTTATCCTTCAATATTTGATATTTTTTAATTAGTATTCATAATTTGTTTCAATTTGCCTTTTATTATATTATCATAGCCTAAAACAATATCATGACATTCAATTAATGCTTAATCTTTCAAGTTTCTATTTTTGTTATCATGTTAAAAAAAAGTTGTTAAACCTAGTGAAGTTCATAATTCGAACCACGAGTTCGGTTAAGCCATGCAATCTATGTTGATCTAATATGTTGTCATCTCAATATTAAAAAAAATATTATCTTGAAATTGTTTTAAAGTCAAACATATTTTTTACTAATCATTCAGGTTGCACTCTCATACAATTTAATCTGAAATCTGGGATAAGAAGGGAGTCAAGTCAAGGGTTTTTAGAATTGACTAGCTGGGTCGGGTTTAAGAACAATGCCGAAAAGTTCCCTATCACTTAGATATTTATTTTTAGGTTCAAATTTCTTTTGATCTAATTTGCAATGTAGCGCGAGCAATGAAACTCATTAATACTACAAAGAAATGGTATAATTTTATTTTTTTAATAAAATAATATTTAAAATATATTTTAATTAATTTACTGCAATGAATTTCAATTAATCTAATAACACCTACTCACCTTTGCCTAACCTTAATTCAAATTAAACTTGGTTGGAGAGGATTCAATATGAATTGTTTACCTGCAAGTTCAAATACAACTCGAATAAATCATGGTTTGATTAAATCATGGTTTGATTTTAGAAAAATATAAGACCACGTTGTTTTAACTTCTTATTCTTAGATGGTATATAACTTTTGAATTAAAACAAGTTAACCTGTGAAAACAAGAGCATTGGCATTACTAAAATATCTTCAAATTATTGCTCTTAATTAGCTGTAAGAATATCATCAAAATTCCAGCTCGTGACAAATAAATAACGTTTTAATTGATATATCATGTCAAGCACTTGTTGCTAGCTTGCTAGACCATCGATACCTAGGGAAAAATCACTCAATCACATCATCCATTACAACTAGTCAACTTGTCCGCATTTACTGTAGATTGGAATAAAAATTATTTTTAACGAAGAAGAAGAAGAAGGTATGAGCAATATTAATGCCTTTTTTAGCTTAAATAATTATTTTTTAAGAAAAGAAATAATTGTCAAGTATAATCTTCTTTTTCTAAGTAATCTATTTTTCTCAATTTGTTTTTAGCAATGTACTTTATTTAATAAAAATTGAAGGCGATTAATAGAATAATATCAATAACAAACTTTGGACGATATAAAATAAAGATATAAAATGTATTTTTTTAATTAAAACATCTTTATCTTATTGATTTATTTTTTAGTAATTTGTTTATTACAATGTTTATTTTTTGAAGCAAAAATATTTTAGAGTCATAGAAGTAAATTTTAATAAAGAAATAATTTTTTCATTATTATTCTGCATATGTATTAAAAACTAAATGAATAACACTGATGTTTTTAATCTATTTTTTTTAATGTAGTCATGCAATGATAATAAAAATATGAAAAGATTTGTTACCTTTTAATTCAAAGAAATAAGATATGGAAAGCTTGAAATCACCACACAAATGCTCCTGCGGTATTTATGAATTTAATGAATAGGGTCTTCTGGCCCTATTTAGATAGGTCAATTGTGGTGTTCATTGATGATATCTTGGTGTATTCCAGTTCATATATAGAACATGAAAAACATTTGAGAGAGGTACTACAGACTTTGAGAGAGCATCGACTATATGCCAAGTTGAATAAATGTGAATTCTGGTTAAAAGAGGTGACTTTCTTGGGACATGTTATCTTAGCCGAAGGAATTTTGGTGGATCCAAGGAAAGTGGAAGCTGTGTTAAAATGGGAGAGGCCTACAAATGTGACAGAGATACGTAGTTTTCTCGGGCTAGCAGGATATTATCGGAGGTTTATCGACGGGTTCTCTACAATAGTGGCTCCAATGACCTGTTTGACCCGGAAAGAAATGAAGTGGGAATGGACATCAGAATGTGAAAGTAGTTTTCAAGAGCTAAAAAGAAGACTCACCACTGCTCGAATGTTAACTTTACCCTTAGGAATGGAAGGGTTTGTCATATATAGTGATGCATCCAAGAAAGGTTTGGGATGCGTGTTGATGCAACACGGGAGGGTAATTGTTTATGCCTCAAGACAGTTGAAAACCCATGAAACAAATTATCCAACCCATGGCTTAGAATTGGCTACAGTAATTTTTGCCTTACTGGTTTGGAGACATTATTTGTACAGGTCATGGGTACAAATTTTTACTGATCACAAAAGTTTACTGTACTTGATGACTAAAAAAAAGTTAAATATACGACAGAGATGATGGGTGGAGCTAATTAAAGATTATGACTATGTAATAGATTATCACCCAGGAAGAGTTAATGTGGTGGTAGATGCTCTTAGTCGTAAAAGTAAGTTATTAGTTATAGAACCGAATGATTGTGATGAAAAAAAAAACTAATAGAATTAAGAAAAATTGATGCCAAGGTGGAGGTTAGACCTGAAGGTTCCTTATTGGCTCAATTGAGGGTAAAATCGACATTTTAAGAGAAAGTGTTGGAGGCGCAACAAAAGGATATAGAAGTTGATAAAGTAAAGGAGAAGATTAAACTGGGTATTAAGACTCCTTTCCGAGTGTTAGATGATGGGATGGTATTAATGGGAAAACAGATGTATTTATCGGGAGACCAAGTTTTGAAAGGGGAATTATTGAAAGAGGCTCATGAAACAAGACTCAATATACACTCCAGGAGTACAAATATGTACAATGACCTAAAGGAATTCTACTGGTGGCCAAATATGAAGAAATAGATAACAGATTTTATAGCCAGCTGTCATGTATGCTAGCAAGTGAAAGTGGAACATCAGAAGCCAGCAGGGTCTTTACAATCGTTGTTAATACCACAATGAAAATGGGAAGACATTACAATGGACTTTGTATCTGAGTTACCTAGAGGGAAGAAGGGTAATGACGCTATCTGGGTGATAGTAGACCGACTGACCAAGTCTGCTCTTTTCTTACCAATGAAGATGACCAACCCAGTTGATAAATTGGCTAGATTATATGTCAATAAAGTAGTGAAATTATATGGGGTGCCTTTGTCAATAGTATCGGAACAAGATCCTTGATTTACTTCTCGGTCATGGCCTGGCATACAGCGTGCATTAGGGTCGAAACTGAATATGAGTACAACGTTTCATCCTTAAACTAACGGATAATCTAAAAGGATAATTCAGACCTTGGAAGATTTATTGAGGGCATGTGCTATGGAGTTTGGTGGAAATTAGGAGGATCACTTACCTCTGATGGAGTTCACATATAATAAGGATGGCTCCATATGAAGCCTTGTATGACAGAAAATATCGAACTCCAGTATGTTGGGAAGAAGTAGGGGATCAAAATTTAATGGGGCCCGAGTTTGTCCAGGATACATCATAGAAGATTAGAATTATAAGGGATCGGATGAAAGCAGCTCAAGACAAACAAAAAAGTTATACCAATAGACGAAAGAGACCTCTTGAGTTTAATGTGGGGGATAAGGTGTACTTGAAGGTTGCTCCTTGGAAACACTTGTTAAGATTTGGTATGAAAGGGAAGTTAACATCAAGATACATCGGGCCCTATGAAATCATGAAAAGAATAAACCCGGTAGCTTATCAACTAGCCTAGCCCCAACATCTGGTCAAAATACATGATGTGTTTCATGTATCAATGCTAAGAAAAGCTGAAATAGATCCAACCCGGGTGCTACCACAAATTCCAATAGAAGTTAATGAAGGATTAACTATGGAAGTCAAACCAGTGAGAATTCTTGATCAAATAAAAAAAGTGCTCAGAAATAATAAGATTTCCTTGGTCAAGGTGTTGTGGAGGGGTTCACAAATGAAAGAATTCTGGGAGTGGGAAGAAGAGATGAGGAGCAAATACCCAAGATTGTTCTTAAAATCTGGTAAGAATTTAATTTTGGGGACAATTTTATTTTTAGAAGGGAAGAAATGTAACTCTCGGGTAAATTCCTATATTTTGATTTACAAAAAATAAGGGGGGGCAAATATATATATATATATATATATATATATATATATATATATATATATATATATATATATATATATAAGTGGGACAATGATTAAATTGAATAAGTCAAACTTTTGGGCCAACTGGTTTTAAAATAAAACAAGGAAGGACTTAAATGAAAAAGGGAGGAAAACTTGTAAATATATAAACAAGCGGGGAGTGGAATATAAGGAGCATATGGCCGGCCATGTTAGGGCTTGAGAGGGAAATAATTGAGTGAAATTTATCAAGGTTCATCCAAAATAAATTCACAAAAAAAAGGAGATAGAACTAGTGATTAAAGTTTATTAGGAAGGGTTTGAACAAGAAAATCTCAAAAGGGAAACAAATGATTTTTATTAAAGAGGGGAGGCATTGAGAAGAAAATAAAGGGGGAAGGAGCAAAGAAATTTGTGTTGTGATTTCAAGCTTTCCATCTCTTATTTCTTTGAATTAAAAGGTAACAAGTCTTTTCCTCTCAACTAAATTTATATATATATATATATATAGTATGTTAATATTTTATTCAATTGTATTAGTGTATAATTATGGTATGAGTTAGTATGTTGAATGGGTTAATCTATGAAATTATGATGAATTAATGTTTAAATAAATGAAATAATAGTAGATAATGTTTCAATTAGTGAAATTGAAGAAAAAATAATTATGTGTTCTTTTGAGAAGAGGTTTCGGCCAAGAGAAAGAAAAATAAATAAAAATGTTGAATCAATAATTAATATTATTGAGTGATAATTAAATGAGTTGTGTGGTAATATTGAGGATGAAGGGATTATATTAATGATGAATTAATTTTGTTGAGTGATAATTAAGTGAGTTGTGTGGTAATATTGATGATGAAGGAATTATATTAGTGATGAGTTAATAGCGTTGAGTGATAACTAAATAAGTTGTGTGGTAACATTGATGATGAAGGAATTATATTAGTGATGAGTTGATATTGTTGTTGGATAGTTAAATGAGTTATGTGGTAATATTGATGATGAAATTTTATTAGTGATGAGTTAATATTGTCGATTGATAATTAAATGAGTTATGTGGTAATATTGATGATGAAGAAATTATGTTAGTGATGAGTTGATATTGTTATTGAAAATTAAATGAATTATGTGGTGATGTGTTGATGAAGTAATTAAATTAACAATGAGTTGTTTTGCTGGTTTGATAAGTAAAGTGATTTTGTGGTGATGTTGTTGATGAATTAATTAAATTGATGACAAGTTGATTTTGTTGAAATAGAATTTAATTGATAATGAAATGAACCTGCAGGATTTAGCGAGGCTACATGAACAACTTAGCAGACAAGTTCAGCTAGCAGGACGCAAACACTAGGTAGGTGTTTAATACCTTGAATATTTTTTTTCTTTCTCTAAACTTTAGATATTTAAATTTTCCCTCAATCAATGAAATTTTATGTGGAATGCTGGTAGATTTTTCCATTATAATTTATTCTGAAAATGGAAGACTTGTGAGCCAGTTATCCTGGAATAGAACTAGTGCCCTGTGAATGGGCAGCTGGTGGACCAGTTATCTTGGTATGGAACTGGTGCTGGTGGTCCAGCTGTCCTGGTTTGGAACTGAAGTTCTATGTGTGGACAAGTTTAGATTTTGGATTATTGATTTGTGAATAGTACTTGGAAGATGATAGTAAATGTGGAAATTTTTTATGAGTAACTAATATGTATATTTATATATTAATGCAAATGTAAATGCTCTAATTGACCATAATTATCTTTTAAATCATTATGCAGGTTCATCTCAATACCGCGCCTCCTAGTAATTTTAGAGTTTACTTCTATTACCAGTAAATCTTTTGGATATATAAATTGTTGATAATAACATTAGTGTCTCTATATTTGAAGATTATAATGTTGTGTATGTTCGAATTTAAATGGACTAGCTTATTTAACCTGTACTCTATTGTGTAATATTTTCTAATTATAATGGTTATATATATATATATATATAAAAGCATGTAGTTAATATCATTTGTGTTAAACAATACTTAAAAGATTATATATGATTGAAGGAAGTATATTAAGGTTTGTGTATCATGGTTAAGATAATTCTTTTTTCATTTTAGCAAAATAATTATTCTTTGAGTTGATATGTTAGAGAAAGTGAAATATTGTTAATTGAGATATGTTGGAGTATAATAAGAACATTGAATTGTGGAAATGGTTGATTAAGGACTAATGTTGATTTTGTCAATAACTTGAGATAGGCTAAATTAGGGGAAACCCTGCTGAAATTTATGAAAAAAAAATCAGAATTTTTAAAATATATTACTGGAAATTTTGGGGTCGTTTATTATAATATCAAGGATTATGAACTTATACATAAAATGTATTATATATATATATATAAACAAATTCAAAAACTATATTTTGACTCTAGAATTGCTAGGTTTAACCTTTAAAATCATGGTCCACTCCATTGGGGTGGACCTACTTTAACTAATAGATAGACCAATGGTTAGAAAAAAAACACAACAGTGCCTTTGTAATATTTAAACAAATAAGCAATGTAATTTACCTTAGGTAAGGTGTACTAGGGGTGAAATTATCCTCTTTATGCAAAACCAATCCCTTTATCTAGACTTTGAAGATTAATTAGGGTTCATAGTGATATTAGGTGGCAACTCTAAACCTTTTTAACTGATAAAGAATAAGAACTCCTTGTTCTTTCCACCTACACACAAAAATCCTGAACTAAGAGGATGATCATCGCGACATAACACTCGTGCAACAAAATAGCAACTCCTTTAGGACTTCCCATGGAGTAAGCTTTGTTGTTTATGTGATTATTGTTTTTTATTTTGGTTACTCTATAAATTTATTATCAACATACATTTTTATACATATTGCTCATATATTTGTATAATGGATATGAAATAATACCCCATGCTTCATATGCTTTAATTTTTTTTAGAGCACACACAAGCTTTTAGGTTAGTGGGGAATTAAGGGACTATTGGTTAGGGTTTAGGCTAAGAAAACACCCAACTTAAATCTGAGTACCTGTTTGGTAATGGTAAACATACATGCCTTTATCATTTCTTGCAACTCCCTCATACTATTCATTATAAGGAGCGTCATTATGCAGACCTAAAACCTTTTTCATACCAAGTAAAAAAACTAAACATGCTCACTTAATGAATAAAACTTATCCTTAGGATATATGTCCTATTTGTAAATTGTACCATGGAAAGCCCAACATGTAGCATCTTGAATTCCAGGACTTATATATATATATATATATATATATATATATATATATATATAAGAGTTTGAGCTATTACAAATTGACTAAGGAATATGGATTTCTCCGTCAATGTAATAATGACACCAAATGACAACCATTGTCATCCCTGAAGGGTGAGCCTTTATTTAATTTACCTTTTTCTTTCTGCAAGCATCTCATATTTATTTTCCTTGCAAACTTGCTTGATTTCATTTGAAAATTTGAAATATAAATCCCCTATTGAAAGTGAACCTATAACTCCAAATCCTAAAAGAAACCGATGGAAAATGAGGAACAAACCTATCAAGAGGTTGAACATTAGAAAAAGATGGAAAGTTGTAAAGAAGATGTAATAAGGCTCACTAACCTACTTGAGTTGGCATTAAGGGAAACATATGTAGAAGCCCCAATTACTAAACCAGTAATAACCACGCAACTAGTAATTATGACTCCCTTCCATCAATAGAATTCGGGCACTAGTGGAACATCTTAGGAATCCCAATTCATAAGCCACTACTTGTATACAACCTACTAGCCTTATAAGGGTACCCCCTGAGGTAGACTTGATTTGAGAAGATATTCCAAGAGAAAAACCTATGGAAAAAGCTTGAGACAAGTAGAAAGCTTTGGAGGAAAAATAAGGGTGATTGAGGAATCTAAACTATATGACCCACTAAAATCAATTGAAATGTGCCTCCTCCTAAACGTTGTAGTGCCAAAAGAATTTTGAGTGCCTAAGTTTGCCAAATACATGGAAACTCAATGCTCATTAACTCATTTAAAGATCTGTTGTAATAAGATGGTAGAAATTGTCAGCGATGAGAAACTTCTCATTCACTTTTTTCAAGTCAACCTTAGTGACAATGTCATGACTTAGTATATAAGGCTAGACAATTCAAAGATTTTAGGGTAGAAAGATTTTATTAGATCTAGCCTACAAGATATGGAAATGAGTGATATGGAATCTTTCAAGGAATACGTCTAGAGGTGGCATGGAGTAGCTGCTCAAGTGAATCCTTTATTGCTAGAAAGTAGATGGCCAGTTTGTTTACTAACACTTTTAAGAAACCCTACTTTGAGTTCCTAATTGGAAATACAACTAGCACTTTACAGACCCAATGATTATGGTGAAGAGATTTAACAAGCTTTCAAAGTAGGAAAAATCAAAGGTCCAACTATGAAGTCTAAAGTCATGATAGAATATGAATTAAGAATTGGCTCTTAGATTGGAAATATTGTCCAATTGGATCTCATTATGTCATCGATGCTCAAGTGCCACTTTCAAAGATTAGCATGCCTTTATCACTCAAAGATATTTACTAGCATCTTCTAAACACTAGACATGTTACCTCAACTCCATCATATCACATACAACCACCATTTCCTAGGTGGTACAATCCAAATGATAAATTTAAATATCATGAAGGGATCCTCGGTCACTTAATTAAAAATTATAAGAATTTCAAACATCAAGTCTGGAAGATGGTGAGCAAGGTACAAGTTGAGTTTATAAAGGATTATTACGTTAACTCCATCAGATCCTATACAATCACCATTCCCTAAGTGGTACAATCTAAATGAGAAATGTGAATATCATGATGGGATCCTCGGCCACTCAATTAAAAATTGCTAGAATTTAAAGTATCAAGTCTGGAAGCTAAAGAGTAAAGGACAAGTTGAGTTTGTGAAGGGTAATGGTATCTACTACATTGTCACTAGACCATCCTCAGCATTAAAAAGTGATTAAAAAACACTGATAAGACATATATGTTAATGGAAAAGTTGACCTAAGAAAGAGTGTTGCATTGTCAATATTTTGTTATATAACTTTGTTATTTTTATGTTTAAGTATGTTTTCTATTTGTGTTGAGATTGCATCACATCTTTTTAATGAAATATATCTTTTCTTTATCTTTTTGTTGTTTGAAAATCAAGAAATATTTTGTGAAAGTAATACTTAGCATTTTATTGTTGTTGTTTTTGTTGTTGTTCATGATTGTATAAGTATAATGGTAAAACTAGTCGAAACCCAAGGTGTGCCATGCAAAACGTTAAAAGGCCATTCTTACTCTTTTGACCCTCATAATTGATCTCATGGCTCTATTCAAAGTATTATGACTAAATAAGTTTATGTAAAAAAACCTCTTTGCCAAAATAATCCTGAAAATTTGAATTTACTGTTTGATTTAAAAAATAATATGTTATTTGTTTAAAATAACATTTAGACACCTTTTTATAAGGTGAAAAACTAATTATTCAAGAAATTTTCATTTTGAGGTGACCAAACTATTTTGAACCAAGAAATGAATAATGAAAAATGTGCTCATGTCCCATGTCTATTAGGACATTGTAGTTGTATGTATAAGCACATGTAGTTAGATTTCCTAGTTAATGATTCATAAAAACATAAGTTTTGAATATTTCACTTGTTCTCCCTCTCATTTTCTTTACTAACATCACTGGCATAATAAAGAAAAAATTGTATCCCTTCTTTTCAAACAATCTACTCCTCCCTTTTTCTTTGTTGAAAACAATCTCTTCTCTTTCATCCATGATATTACCATTGTTCTCATCACTAGCTGCCATTAAGCACCATCACGCCAACGGTCGACCAATCACTGGTAGTGTCACACCCCCAAAGGCTGCCAACAACTTCTTTATTTGCTATAACATTGGCCAACATATAAAAAAGAGTCACCTGCAGTAGCTGCTCTAATCACACATCAACCTAAACTCCTCCCCGAGAACACATAAGGTCTCATCCATTTTAGCAACAACTATGTCTTTATAAAGAGGGAAAACAAGATGAGAGAGAGAGAGAGAGAGATGAAACTTTGCTTGTGGATTTTGCTGTATTTACCAAGGTTGTCAATTTCGTTCCGTTTCGCCCGGAATGGCCGAAACATTCCATACTAATTCAAAAAATAGAACAAAATGGAACAAATTTCATCTGATTTTAAATCTCGGTCCGTTCTAGATTTTTCAGCTAAATTCCGCCCGGAACGTTTCGATTTCATTCCACATGTTCCGTTCCGCTCTTGAAAAGCCATTGAATCAAATTGAACCTTGTTCAATTTAATTAATTAAACCACCCAATTATAAAAAGCTACTTTTCATTACTATTTTCAATAACAATGATATTAATAATAATATTGAAAATTATTATTACTATTTTCATTAACAATGATATTAACTTTTTAAAATTAGATTTATCACTAATATATATGGTTTATATTCATATTGTTTTTTTCATGTTTATACTTTGTAGGAATTTGAGCAAAACAAGAGATGCTTTAGATTCAATTAGCCTTGATAACATTGAACTAACTTTATATTTAAAATATTTGTGTTAAAACATTTAACTTTCATAATATTTTGATATTTTGTTTAAGTTGAATTAGTTTAAGTTAAAGATCTATTTAATCTTGACCATTTAGAAATATTTTAAAATTTGAAATTATATTTGTTTGGCATTGTGTTTGTATTGCATAATTTATAATTAATTTATCTTGAATTTGAATTATGTTTGTTGAATTTATATATATACATATATATATATATATATGAACAATACAAACCTGAAACGGCACGCCAAAACACTCCAAAACTAAAAACAAAACACCTACCGAAACGAAATTGACAACCTTGGTATTTACAGGTGATAGTGAACTTTATCGCTAGTGTAAGAAGAAAGAGGAGAAGGAGTCACTTCAGACCCACCTAATTTCTTTCTTCAATCGGCAATCGCACGTGAGCCCATGCGTTGGCAATGATGGTGGCGCGCGGAACTCACACGCCACTACGTTTTTGGAAAATCGAACACCATTCCAAAAGGCTCAGTAGCTATTAAAGGTCAACACAAACATCAAATGTTATTTCAAAATACCATTTAGCATGAGTTTAATTTGAGTTAACAATTATGATGAATTATTGATTTATTGTAATTAATTTTGAATTATTTGATTTCTTGTGATTAATTTTATGATTAATTAATAATTTAATGGTAATGGAGTAGTTTATTTGCTTGAATATATTTGTGAAAAAATGGTTGTGTTGGTTTGTTCTAATTTGTGATTTGTTGCAAAAATTTAAGATTTTAGGAGTTTTTAGAATGCATAGGATTGCATGTTGATAATTGTGAAATTTTAAATTGTTGACATTGTTAATTTGTTTTGATTTGGAGTGATTAATGTTGTGGATTTGAATGTTTGAAAACATTATCTTGAAGTAATATTGTTTATGATCATGATAATGTTATCAGATTTTTAGATCTATAAAGATGTTGGCTAGATTGATAAATCTAAAATATTTGAATATATTGTGAGTGTTGTAACATGTATGACGTCGAATTGCGGAGCCACCTCCTGGAAATTAATGGGGGTTTTAGGTTTAGTCATAAAGTTATGATTGTGGGGGTTAGGAGTCGCCACCTGGTATTATGGTCACTAAAAAACCTAATGATCTACGAGAGTTCAAGTAAGAGGACTAATTATGTAAGGGGAAGACGAATCACCCTCAGTAAACCTTACCTAAGATAAGCTACATTGCTTGTTGATTGTTTTTTCTAGGTCATGTTTTTATCTGTCGGTCTCGTCTAAAGGTTCAGGTAAATCTTTCTTCATGAGGAATTCTCTATCTTATTGGATTATGTCCTAACTATTCTAAGGTTCATATCTAACATCACATTTATTTCTTAGATATAGTTTGTTTGTAACGTTCCAAATAACAAACTAATTATTATGAGATTTTTGATATTTGTGCCAAAACCTAATGGATAATCATAAACTTGTTACGATATCTATTTCACATTTAAAACATGATAGAAATGTGATTTTTATCCTTTTTAGTAATTATGCATGAAAAAACTTTAAGATTTAGTCATATGCATGAAAACAAAACTTCTCTTCTTTTGTTTTTGAAATAAAGAGTTTTTGGATTTTTTTTGGTAAAAATCAGATATTTTGATTCCGGGTCCGCATCTTATATGTAAGTCTACGGTCCGATATTAGACAAAATTATTAGAAAAACACACAACAAACCCACAAATAATTTTGAAATGGTCTTTGAAAAATTTAAAAATTTTCCTTAATTTTATTTAATGTTATATATATATATATATATATATATATATATATATATAATTGGGCTGGATCCGAATTAAGGCCCACGTCTAGCCTGGTCGGATTGGGTTGGGTGGACTACAGGCCCAACAATCCTTTCTTTTTTAAAAAAAATAGGCTGGGCTAAAACGGGTCCAGCTCAGTTTACATCTGCTGGCGAAAGTCAACAGTTGTAAGACATGAATTAATTCACGTCCTGCATGTAGGCAAGAAAGAAAATCCAGGCGGAGGAAAGATGAAGAAGCTTACCTAGGCTGGATGGGGTGGTGCTGACGGCTCACAGTGGAGTTGTTGACGGAGAAGTTGGCGACGAAGAGGCTTGTTTGAAGTGTTTAGCGTTGTTAGAAGAAGAGGTTTGCGTCAGGAACATTATTTCTGTTACCGGTGAGATGATGAAGTGGTAAAGGTGTTGAGATTCACAGCGAAGAAGATGATTGCAGTGACAACAGAAAGAAAAAAAACAATGTTGAAAATGCTAAAAAAAGATGGTTTTTTTTCTCACTTCGCAATCTCCTCTCTGGCCCTTTAATGCCTGAAATCAACTTCTATTTATAAGGGGAAAAAGGGACATCTTGTCTTTATTAGGGACCAATCTTGGCCCTTGATTCAATCAAGGAGGATCTCAACCATTGACTCAAAGTCATCATCATGAGTTGGTAAATTCGGCTGTTAAAGGTTGATCAAGTTAGCATCTTTGGGGCGGCGTCAGATCGGCTGTAAGGACAGTTAGCCGTCAAGAATTATGTTGGGGTGTAGTACAATGTAAGGTCATCATAGTGGTGTATGGTTTGTCTAGTTTGGTTAAGAGACGAAGCATTAAATACTCTGGACAAGTGGCCCCCCTGAGTAGTTTTTTGGGTATGAAAGGTTAAGGATGATGAACAATAGCTAGTTAGACGACAAGTCATCCGACATCTCTATGTTTTTTTTTTGTGTTGGTCAAAACAACATCATTTTATACCAAAATAAATCATTTTGGTCAAAACACAGTTTCATTTAAGTGAAACAGCGCTGTTTTGATTTTTATAGGGTTTTAACTAGGGATTTGAGTAAAATTCAATTTATTCCTTCGACTTTTGATTTCTTTTAATTGCATCCCTAATTGATCTTGAACTTTTAATTTTATGTGATTTTATCCTTGCCAAACTCCAATACCAACACTGAATTTCAGTGTCTTTTTCTTAGTTTTGGATTTATGCAAATTAACCCTCGATGGACCATTAAACTTCAAATTTACTTCAATTTGACCCCTGTTTTTAAACAATTTGAGTCCTTGAAGTTTAGCATTTTTTTCAAAAGGTTCTTGGCTATATATCTCTTCAATTTAACCTTTAATTGACCCTAAACTTTTATTTTCTTGCAATTTTGTTCATAATTTCAATCAATTGACTTCGTAAAAATTAAGTTTGGTCCTTTAAAATTCAAATCTTCTCGATTAAGCCCAAATTGAGCTTTCAAACTTAAGTTTTCACCAATTAAGTCCCTAATAAAATTAACTTGACCAATTAAAAGTATAATTAAGTCCTTACACCTAATTAAATCTTTTAATTTGACCCAAATTAATTCTTAAAAATAATTAAACTTCTAATTTGGCCCATGATTAAATCAAATTGGCCTATTAAAAATCTAATTAAGTCTATGGACTTAAATTTTTTATGCAGATTCGTCGAATAATCATTTAATTTGATATTGAATCTGAATTGTCTACTTATTCTTGAGTACAATGGGGTATGATTAGGCTCATAATTATATCCAAAATTTGAGCTTGATTTTTCTACATATCTAAAACCTTCTTTAAGGTGTTTTTTTTTCAAGTTATCAGTCTTCTTGTTATTATTGCTTTTAATTTTTTTTAAAGGAAAAAGATAAATTTAGGGGAAGAACCTAAGAATGGGTAATCATAGTGCGTTTGAAATTAATAGTCAAATTATGATTTTCAAAATGGGAGGTGGATGATCTTGTATATTTTTTTATTGAAAATTCTAGGTCTAACACCCATCCTTTAAATGCACAAAAAAAAAATTTGTTTATTTTTAATAACATGATTTACGAACTTACACGTAAGATGTATCTCCAATGTTGAAAAAGGAATATTAAACCCATAATAAAAATCCCATCATCTCCTTTCTTTTTGTTTATTTTTAATATCATAAATTATAAACTTACACATAAGATGTATTTCAAATATTGAGAAAAGCAAGATAAATCCATAATTAAGTATGAATCTCATTTCTCTATATCTATTTTTTATTTAATATTGAGATTGTGACCTTATATATAAGGTGCTTTCTCAAGATTAAATAGACTAGTTTTTTTTAAATATATATATATATATATATATATATATATATATATATAAACAAAAAAATAATTATTCTATCAAAATTACATTTATGATTTAAATTGCACTTACCAAGTTTGTCCAAAAAATCATTTTGCATTTTAATACAAAAAACTCAAAAGAAAAAAAAACATTTAATGATTTAACATTACTTGGAAAAAAAATAAAAATACTTTTTTATATTTTGCATTCATCGTATATTTGATAACAAGTTTAGTAAAGTCACGAGGACTTGATCTAAATTTCAACAACACAAAAAAAAAATTTATTTCAATATTAACTTATACGTAAGATGTATTCCAGGTATTAAAAGAACAAAATATAGAAAATATGTTGTGGCTCTAGAATAGCCAGGTTTAACCCATAAAGATATGATCTACTCTACTGAGGTGAACTTACTTTAACCAATAAACGGTGCATCAGTTAGAAAAAAAAACAATAATACCTTAGTAATATTCAAACAAATATACAATGTAATTTATCTTAGATAAGGTGTATCAGGGATGATATTGTTCTTTTCATATACACTCAATACTAGTTGGAGACTCTATTTTTTTAACTAATAAAAAAAACTAGAATTCTTTGTTTTTTTTATCTACACAAGAAAATTTTAATTCAAAAAATAATCATCATTTACCGCAGGCATTCAATAATATACGTGTGTAGAAAAGTATATTACAAGAAAAAGAAAAGAAAAGAAAAAGGAAAGAATTATAGAGAGAGAACTCAAAGGAAGGAGTGGGAAAGGGTGTACGTATGGGTCTTATGGCGAGTACAAGGAAAGAAAGAACAATCAAAGATTCTACAAGGGAAAAAAAAACACCCGTACTTATTCGATGCCGTAATCCTGTCCTGCAATTGGGTAAATTAAATGG
>Ga0325410_1003158_pt1 | contig 18529 bp, 21 predicted proteins | sample PopdelMetagenome_16_FD_206182 | JGI IMG/M metagenome (GOLD analysis project Ga0325410, IMG submission 206182) | Populus deltoides microbial communities from Bellville, Georgia, United States - Xylem-PdIQD-R3 | ecosystem: Host-associated > Plants > Phyllosphere > Stem > Wood/Secondary xylem... | reverse complement strand
GCCAACAATGATGGTTGGCGGGTTTCTGAAAATTCTCAATTAAATTCAAAATTTCAATTAGACGTTACAGACAAAAACACCGACAGAAAAATTAAAATATTAATTTTTAATTTTCTTATGGTAAAGATATCGTTAATGCTTGGCGTGTTATGAAAATATTTGATTAAATTGAAGTTTTCAATTAGACTTTATAGACGGATACATTTTGAGGCCAGAATTATATATTTACTTAATAGTCCAGGGAAGGAAAAAATTTTGGCTTCATCCTTGGTTAGAAGTGAAGACAGAATGCAAGACCCAAAATCTGAGGCTGATGCTAACAATATTTTGAGGCTATAATTCATGTTTATGACCCAGCTAGAGCAGGTAAAGCTCAAAACAAAAATGCTTTTCCTTCTCTTGTTATTCATATCTGCTAGTCACTTTGTTTTTAATTCCCAACTTTGATTGTTTTGTGTGTTCTAGTCTTTTGAGCGTAGGCCAAAGACGAGATTCCTCAACATGTGGAGTGATTTCATGTTTAAAGAAAAAATATTATTACAACTCATTTTGACAACGTTGTTCTTTGATTTGTTTTCTTATTAAAAATCTCACATTGTTCTTCATAAAAAATCAACTAATAACCTTTTCTCATCATTTGTTCTACACTCAAAAGATTCTAACCTAGGAGAGTAAAACATATCATGAATATATTACTGATGAATGTTCTCTTGATATCTCTGTTTGTTGGATTTTCAATTCCCTACATCCCGTTTGTTCTTGGGAAGTCGTTTACATATATATATATTTCTTTTTTACATTTTATCCTCGATTTGTTTAATTAATTTGTTGTTGTTATTACAGCTGAGGAGGTTGATCTCTTCGAGTACATGCAGCAATGGAAGCACTGTCTACTTCAAAGAAACTCCATAATGTTAGAGTATATTACTTTTAGATTGTGACACTTTGCATAATCATAATATAGCAGGCAGCTAGTTTATTAGCTGAAGGTTGTTAGTTTGTTAACTATAACTATATAAACAATTATCTCGTGTGACTGAAGTTAAGCTAAATAAACAAAAGGAATTCATTTAGTCTCTTTACTTCTCTCTATTTTCTCTCTATCTTATTACAATAATATACAAGCTTGTAGTCTCTGTTTTATAAAAATTAATATGGTATCAGAGCACATTGCTACTCACGCTTGAAATTCTTGATCCTCTGTTGCTTCCACATTCTCTGTTACCTCTACTTCAATTCTGTTCTTGCTCTGCAATTCTGCTTACATTTGAAGTTTCTAGTGCTTCGTGTTAATCTTCATTTCTTGATTGGTAATTTTTCTGAATTGTGCACAACAAGTGTTTGGTATATTATCTCATTCACAGATTGATCCAAGAATCATGATGGTGACTGCTTCACAACTTCAACTACTTCAATCTCCAATTGCAGCCCTTATTCCCTCTATTTCTACATCAATTAATGTCAAACTTGATGATTCAAACTACCTCAATTGAAACTTTCAGCTGCAACTGTTGCTTGAAAGCAGTGGAATTATAAGGTATGTTAATGGTTTGCTCCCTTGTCCACCTCAACATGACTCAAACTCTGATGAATCTGGTATTAATTCTTCTTCCCCTATTGATGAGTATATAGTATGGAAAATGCATGACCGAGCTATTATGCAATTGATCACTGCCACATTATCACCTATTGCTAAGTCCTGTGCAATTGGTAGTATAAGTTCTAAGGATCTGTGGACTAGGTTGAAGGAACAATTCTCCATTGTATCTAGGACTAGCATTTTTCAGATGAAATCCAATTTGCAAACAATTAAAAAGGGGTCAAATTCAATTTCACAGTACCTTCATCGAATTAAAAAGGCTAGGGACTACTTTTCTGTAGTTGGGGTCTTCTTTGCAGATGAAGATATTGTTATTCTTGCTTTGAATGGTCTACCTGCTGAATATAACACCTTCAGATGTGTTATTAGAGGGCGTGAAAGTGTGATCTCATTGAAAGACTTTAGATCGTTGTTACTTGCAGAAGAAGTGATTGTTGACACTTCAATTCATAATCCTCTTATGACAGCTATGGCTACCAATACAGGTTCCACACGAGGGGCTTCTTTTCAGTCACAAAGTTTCTCTCTAAATCATGGTCAATCTTAGGTGAATAATAGAGGCTTTCAGTCCTAAAATAGGAATAAGAACAGGGGTAGAGGCCGCTTCACTCAGGGATCTAGATTTTATGCTTCTAGACCAGCATTTTCTCCCCTGCCACATGTGTTTCCCAACTCTAATCCTGGAGTTCTTGGTTCATCTCCTGGTTAGCAATTTCGAACTCCTCCTGCATCAATGCTTCCAATTTGTCAATTATGCAACTCTGAGGGCCACACTGCCCCATTTTGTGGAAATTTGTCTCCTCAACATATAAAATGTCACATTTGTGGAAGAAGTAACCATACCACCTGGTATTGCTTCTATAATGATAAGGGTCCTAATTACATTGGGGTGCACACCAATGCTTCTTATTCTCCCCAGTCCTATTATCATCTGCCACCACAGAACTTGCAGTATAATTCATCTTCAGCTCCTTCTCAACATGTATCAGTCACGTCAACATAACATAGAGCAACCCAACAGCCCTTATGCAAGCCATGCACACGGGGCTTAACTCTGCCTCTCCATCCTCATGTTCTTCAGGTCCTTCACAAGTGTGGCTGACCGATTCTGGTGTCATCAACCATATGATAACTGATTTGGGCAATCTGTCGCTGGCCTTATCATATCGAACAAATGAAATGATTCACACTGCCAATGGTGAAGGTTTAACAGTGTCTCATATTGGTCATTCTACCATTACTTCATCACTTTCTCCAATTAAATTGAATTTTGTGTTTTGTGTTCCTCAACTCACTCAGAATCTCTTGTCATTCCATCAACTTTGCCTTGACAACAATTGTTGGCTTATATTTGATGCCTTCTATTTTTGGATTCAGGATAAAGCCACAGGGAAGATCATTTACAAGGGGTTGTGCAATAATGGATTGTATCTTATCCACTCCTTCTCACCTTCAAATTCCCAGCAACCATATCCAGCTCAGGTTTTTCTTGGTCAACTTGTTCAGTCCAATCTGTGGCATCATAGGTTAGGTCATCCTACAAATAACATTGTCTCTCTGATGTTACATAAAGCTAATGTGCATGTTCCCAAAACTACCTCACCTATAATGTGTCATCCATGTCTTGAAGTGAAATTTAACAAACTACCTTTTCCACAGCATGTCAATAAGTCTGTAATTCCTTTTGAAACTATACATACTGATTTGTGGGGTCTTGCACCTTGTATATCAGTTGATGGTTATCGATACTACACCATCTTTGTTGATGAATGTACCAGATATTGCTGGATTTTTCCTTTAGTAAATAAGTCTGATTTGTTCTCTACCTTTGTTCTGTTTTATTCCTTTGTTGTTAATCAATTTACATCCACCATTAAAACTCTTCAAACTGATGGGGGGGAGAATATATCAGCACTAGATTGAAGAATTTTCTCATTGACAGGGGCATTTCTCATCAACTCTCATGTCCATAGACTACTGAACAAAATGGGGTAGCTGAGAGGAAACACAGACATATCATTGAAACCACTATCACTGTAACAGTCCGAACTATACGACTCGATCAATGTTAAAAGATCCCAACATATCCTTTTTATTTTAGGGTAAATTTTTTTTCCAAAAATTCGGCAGAGTTTCGTTCGCATTTAAGACATCCCAAGTTATCGACTACTATCAATTTACTCAATCAACCCATCATCACAACGTCCCATAATTCTAAAACTTATATCAAACCTCATAATTCCACATCTCATACAATCCACACAATATATATATCCTACAAGTAAGTTCAATATGAACATAGTCTAAACATCATATCATAAAATTTAAAAGGAAATGAATACTAACATGCAAAGAAAGTATTTACAACATACGAAGTGTTTTTAAATATTTCAAAAGGGTTAATTACAAGATAACTAAAATACCACATGCTAAGTTGAATTTTTATAAATACATCAAGGTTTACACAAAAGTATACTACATAAACACGTTAATTCCCTTTTGTTTACGTTAAATATTTACATAAGCTTCACAAAATAGAGTCCTAAACTAATGATCTTCCTGGATATTTGATGGACATGTTACATAAATGAACATATCATTATGTTGATAAGGAGTATATATGCTCATGTAATGAATACGAATGAAGTATTAACTTTCTATCGGACTCATAAGAATTCTAACAGAGAACTTATATTTTGCTTATAAATCTTTTAAACAGAATTAACACTCATTTGTATATTCTTAATTTGAATACTCTTATTTACTTACATGAACTGGCTGACCTTGCCAAGTCTAATCTTGTAATTCATATCCCGGCAATCCTATCACGGATGCCATTAGCCAAAGCTAATCTTGTATTTACGCTAGACTTTATTTACATTGAACACGACATTTTTTATAATTACATTCACCATAAGAATTCTAAACTGTATAAGTGCAAATAGGAGGAGAATCACACACCTGCTTCACCTATCTCGCGACCTCCCCTAACAGAAGATCCAATCCTCGTTGCTCCTTCTAAATCATAAGAAAGTTTTTGGTTATGATTCCTTCAAGCCAACATTGTAGAGAATCCATATTCATCCATTACTCATATGTTACTTTCTATACATGTTAATTTTCTCATAATAACATACATACATATATCATGTATATTTTCAGAGTTAGTATCTCAATGTGCAAGTGTTCGTATGACTCAATTCTTTTATATTCTTATATATATAATATTCACATGAAAGCCTACCGTTACTGTCTAGACATTGAACTGTTACTGTCCAACCATTACTGTCTAATTTTCAACTATTATTGTCCAACTTTGAACTATTACTGTCCAATTTTTAACTGTTACTGTCCAACCATTACTGTCCAACTTTGAACTGTTACTGTCCAATTTTGAACTGTTATTGTCCAACCGTTACTATTTAATTTTCAAATGTTACTGTCCATCTTTGAACTGTTACTGTCCAATTTTCAACTATTACTGTCCAACTTTGAACTGTTACTGTCCAACTTTGAACTGTTACTGTCCAACTTTCAACTGTTATTATCTGAACACTCATCAGATTTTTAACTATATCTAAAGTTCTAAAACTCCATTTTAAGTGAGATTGATCTCGTTAGAAAGTTAAGACACAAGACTATAAGTTCTTTAAGGGAGGAGAACCTAGTTTTGCCTTCAAGATAGTCAAAATTGCTCATCAACTAATTAGTCTTATTGTCCTACATAATCAGTCACAACTCAGTCTCAACTGGTAACCCATAACTGGAGTTCCACATCTCCAAATTGAGCCAAACTAGTTTCCTTCGTTAGCTAACATTCAAATCTACAATTCCTATAAGGAACTTGATCCTAATTCCCTCATCCTCCTACCCGAAATCTCACCGAAAGTCAGGAGACAAGTCTGTCCAGATTTGTCTCCCACTCCCCTTCACACAATACTTTCATAAACTACATACCACACACATGAATTAACTTAATCTCAACAATAAGTACTTTTTTCCTCAATTTATGTTTAAAAACCCTAACCTATGATTCAATATCAAGGCATCAATTCTTTATCGAATTTAAAAAATGAATTTTTTTAAGATCATGTTTAGAATACCTTACCTGATACAAATTAAGATTTTGATTTTCAACCAGTTGAAGATTTTCAACTCCCTCCTTTCTTTTCTTGTTCAATTTCTTGGTAATCCTTTGCTCTCAAGTGTTTATCCCATCTATAAGCTCTTAATCTTGGATGGGTTCTTGAAATTTTAGTGTGTCTCTCTTGATTTCTCAAGAATGGGTATAAAACTCCCTATCTTCTCTCTTTATGGTTCCTACAGATTGTTTTGGTGAGGAGAGAGTATTTATACTTTATATTTTTCTTTATTTTCATTTAGGCCCTCTTTTTCCTTTAAGTGTATTATTCTCTTTAATTAAATCCAACCCTCAACAGTACCAGGTTTATTATAATGTTTCAAACTATTTCGCCTGAAAATTTATATTTAAAAATTTCTGAATTTCTGTTTTTATTTAACCATATGCATGAATTTCTTCACTTTTATTTTTTTTCCTCGGGGTTTACATTCTCCCCCTAATAAAAATTTCATCCTCGAAATTTGAGTGATGTACTTGAGTTTATAAACAAGTCAGGGAATTTTCGTCTCATTTCTGATTCTCTCTCCCATGTTTCTTCCTTGATTTGTGAGCTTTGTCATAAGACTCTGATGATGGGAACTTTCTTATTACGAAGTTCTTTCTCACCCCAATCGAGTATCTTTATCGGTCTTACCTCAATTGTTAAGTCTTCTTTTACCTCCACTAGCACTTGAGGTAACACTCTCGAAGGGTCTACATCGGCTTTTCGCAGCAAAGAAACATGGAACACATTGTGAACCTTGGCCAACTATGAGGGCAAGTTTTCATCTGCTACAGGTCCGATACGTTTTCGGATTTCAACTGGTCCAATGAACCTCGGAGCTAAGAATCTCAGCATGTGCTTTCATGGAGCTATCTTCAGAAATACTTTATCTCCAGGACAAAATTCAAGTGGTCTTCTTCAAATATTTGCATACTTCTTCTGTCTATCCTGAGCCACCTTCATTCGATCCTTAATAATCCTCACTTTTTTAGTAGTGATTTGTACTAATTCTGCCCCATACAGCTTTCTGTCCCTAACTTCTACCCAACACAAGGGTGTCCTACACTTTCTGCCATAAAGAGCTTCAAATGGGGCTATTCCAATTGTTGTTATAAGTGAATTCTACTAGTGATGGGTGCTCCTCCCAGTTTTCACCAAATTCCAAAGCACATGCCCTTAGTAAATCCTCTAAGATCTGAATAATTCTCTTAGATTGGCCATCAGTTTGTGGATGAAAGGCAGTATTTATACTCAAATTTGTTCCCAAGGCACGTTGTATGCTCGGCCAGAGACGTGAAATAAATCTTGGGTCTCGGTCTGAAACAATTGATATTGGGACTCCATGAAACCTTACAACTTCATTCATATAAATCTTATCCAACTTGTCAACTGGATCTGTCATCTTTACTGGTAGGAAAAAAGCAGACTTAGTTAGTCAATCCATAATGACTCAGATTGCATCATTTCCCCTCCTTTCTCTGGGTAGTCCCGACACAAAGTCCATTGTGATCATCTCCCACTACCACTCAGGGATTGGTAATGGTTGTAACAGCCCTGCCGGTTTTCAGTGTTCTACTTTTACTTGTTGGCAAATACTACACTTTGCCACGTAACCAGCCATTTCTTTTCTCATATTTGGCCACTAGTAGTACTGCTTCATATCCTGGTACATCTTAGTACTACCTAGATGTACAATGAACTTAGACTCGTGAGCCTCTCGTAGTAACTTTTGTTTAAGGGCTTTATTGTCAGACACATACATACGTCGCCCTAACATCACTATTCCATCATCACCCATTCGAAAAAGAGTTTCACCCCCTGATTCCAGTTTGATTCTCACTTTTGACACCTCATCATCATGTTGTTGTGCCTCTAATATTTGCTCTCGATATCCTGACTTCACCCTTAGTTGAGCCATTAAGGATCCTTCCAGGCTCACACTTAGTACTGCCCTCAATCTCTTTAGCTTAATCATGTTTTCCTCATTCCAAGTCGCTGGTCCACCCCTAATCACCTTGTTTTTACGGTTAAGAGCATCCGCGACTATATTTGCTTTTCCTGAATGATAATCTATAATATAGTCGTAGTCTTTAATTAAGTCTACCCATCTCCGTTGTCACATATTCAACTCCTTCTAAGACATTAGATATTTAAGGCTCTTATGATCTGTGAAAATTTGGTCCCGAGATCCGTATAAGTAGTGCCTCCATACTCGTAAAGCAAAAACTACTGCTGCCAATTCTAAGTCATGAACTGGGTAGTTGATTTCATGAGTCTTCAATTGTCTCAATGCATAGGCAACTACTTTTCCATGCTGCATTAGAACACAACCCAGTCGTTTTCTTGAGGCATCACTGTAGACGACAAAGCCTTCTATTCCGAATGGAAGGATTAGTACGGGGGTAGTAATAAGCCTTCTCTTCAATTCTTGAAAGCTCTCATCGTACTCATTTAACCACTCTCATCTTATGTTCTTCCTAGTGAGTCGTGTCAATGGAGTTGCTATCGTTGAAAACCCTTCGATAAATCTTCTATAATACCCTGCCAATCCGAGAAAACTATGAATTTCAGTTACCGTAATAGGCTTTTTCCATCTCAAAACTGCTTCCACCTTCTGAGGGTCCATAAAAATGCCTTTTAAAGATACTACATGCCCCAAAAAGGTAACTTCTTTTAACCAGAAGTCACATTTATCCAACTTGGCATACAACATGACGGCTCCTCAAAGTCTGTAGTGTCTGTCTCAGGTGTTGTTCATGCTCCTCATAGGATTTGGAGTAAACCAAGATGTCATCGATGAATACGACAACAAACTTATCAAGGTGTGGTTGGAATACTCGGTTCATTAAATCTATAAAAAGTTTTGGAGCATTAGTTAATCCAAAGGGTAGCACCAAGAACTCAAAGTGTCTGTAGCGAGTTCTGAAGGCAGTTTTCGGCACATCTTGCCCCTTGATTCGCATTTGGTAGTATCCTGATCTTAAATCAATCTTTGAGAATACTTTGGCACCCTTCAACTGATTGAACAAATCATCTATCCGTGGAAGTGGATATATGTTCTTTACCGTCACTTTATTCAGCTAACGGTAATCTATGCAAAGCCTCAACGTTCCATCTTTCTTCTTCATAAATAATACATGTGCCCCCCAAGGTGAGTTGCTTGGTCGTATGAACCCTTTGTCTAAAAGCTCCTGCAATTGAATTTTCAACTCATCCAATTCTTTTGGGGGCATTCTATATGGTGGTTGGGCTATAGAAGACACCCCAGGCAATATATCTATGGTGACTTCAACTTCTCTTTCTGGGGGTAGTCCTAGCAATTCTTCCGGAAATACATCCGAAAATTCCCTCATAATTAGAATGTCAGACAATCCTATTTTACCCTTTTCCGAATTTATCACATATGCAAGGTATGTTGTACAACCTTTCTTTAGTAGTTTTCTCGCAACCATACCCGAGATCATATTTGTAAAGTTGGAAATTCTCTCCCTCTTAAAGACCATTGTTTCACCCTTAGCCCCTTGGAAGGTTACTGTTTTTGTAAAGCAGTCTAGACGAGCCTTATTTTTGCCCAACCAATTCATACCTAGAATTATATCAAAATCACTTAATTCTAGGGGTATTAAATCTGCTTTTAGTTCACACCCATTAATGTTAATTCCCACCCCTTCAAATACAACATTTGTTTCCACAGTTTCACCTAAAGGTGTCCCAATAATAAATCATTTCTCCACCCTTTTTGTTTCCTTACTCAATTTGGTTACATTTTTATTTGCTATAAAAGAGTGAGTGGCACTAGAATCAAACAAAACATGCATTTGATAGTCATTCATTTGCAACATACCTGCCACCACATATGATGCTACTCTGACATCCTCCTAGGTCATATGAAAAACCCTTCCTTGATCCTTTTCATTTTGCACTCTGGGTCGTCCCCTATTTGAGTTAGCTCCTGACTGAGTCGACCATCCCGGTCTGTTTACTGTGATGGACTGCTGATGACTCTGATTTTGTTGCCTATATCTCTGAGGCTGTTTAGTGTTTAACTGGGGGCATTCCTTTTTAAAGTGACCCTTCTCACCACAATAATGACATCCTCTTCCCAAGTACTGACAGGTTTTCCACTTATGACCTTCTCCTCGACATATATAGCATCGTCCAGGAGAAACCATACAACTCCCGGGGTGTCTTTGTTCACACTGAGCACATCGAGGGTAGACAATTTCCTTTTGATCATTATGCCCCTTTGCAGCTATAGCCCTGGAGCGGGTCTGACCACTTCCCGACCTTCCACCGATATCCTGTCGGAAGCTAGTTGACATCCCCCCTTTCTTTTTGAATTGAAGGAACTGTTCGCCTCTACCTTTCTTTGGAAATGGTGGTCTGCCTAAAAGTTCCATATCCTTTCATTTTCCTGCACCCCCATGACCCTGTTGGCCTTCTTCCAATAAGCCTCCAAGGCCTATGCTGCTTCAATCAGTTCCCTTACTATCCTAAATTGCAAAGCAATCAGCCCCTGCTTCAATTCTTGTCTAAAGCCATCCCTTGACTTTTCTATCATGTGTTGTTCTAACGGGACATAATGTGGTGCGAATAGTGAGAGGTCATGAAATCATCTCTCATACTCCAGTACTGACATTCCCTCCTATCTCAAGGCTAGGAATTCATGTTCCTTCATCTTCCGATGATATTTGGAGTAATATTGATTCTCAAACTCTATCTTGAAATCATACCAGGATAGGGTTTCTGTAGCCCTCCTCAACTGAACTGTCTCCCACCAAGTCATAGCACTGTCTGATAATAATTGAGTAGCACAGTATACCTGCAGATCATGTGGTATCTTAATTTGAATCATGGTTTTCTCCACCTTTCTAATTCACCTTCCCGCCACTTCAGCATTCTGTTCACCTGAGTAGGGTTCACAACCCATTTCTCTCATACTTTTCACCAAATGAACTAGTTGTACAACGTCATTAGTAGCTGTAGCTGCTTCTGAAATGGTTAGTATGATGGGTGCAGGTGGGGGTGCTGGCATAGGAGTGGCAGCATTAGCCATACCTTTCATTACTGCTTTGACTAGCTGGGCCAGGAGCTTCAAATCAACATAAGAAACAGATGGCCCTGCAGGTGTAGTCTAAGGGGGCTCCTCTACTTGTTCCCGTGGGGCTGATATGGTCAGCTGAACATCCCCAATTTGCCTTGGTGCCTGTCTAATTTGAGGCCCCGTTAATTCTTCATGCCTTGCTTGAATCGATACTATCAGTGCATGTGAAGCAGTGTCTTCCAAATGGCTCTCTTCTTACCCCTCGGAAAAGTCTATATCTCTATTCCCCCTCCTTGCAGAGGATAGATCTGTTCTAATCTCTTGACGGGTACGTACCATCCTACAATAAATTAATGAATATCAACAACCTCTTTTGATTTCTTCCCAAAACCTATACTAGGGCTCTGATACCAACTGTAACAGTCCGAACTGTATGACTCAATCAATGTTAAAAGATCCCAACATATCCTCTTTATTTGAGGATAATTTTTATTTTTTTCCCAAAAATTCGGTAGAGTTTCGTTTGCATTTAGGACATCCCAAGTTATCAACTACTATCAATTTACTCAATCAACCCATCATCACAAGGTCCCATAATTCCGGACCTTATATCAAACCTCATAATTCAACACCTCATACAATCCACACAATATATATATCCTACGAGTAAGTTCAATATGAACATAATCCAAACACATCATATCATAAAATTTAAAAGGAAATGAATACTAACATGCAAAGAAAGTATTTACAACATAAGAAGTGTTCTTAAATATTTCAAAAGGGTTAATTACAAGATAACTAAAATACCACATGCTAAGTTGAACTTTTATAAATACATCAAGGTTTACACAAAAGTAAACTACATGAACATGTTAATTCCCTTTTGTTTACGTTAAATATTTACATAAACTTCACAAAATAGAGTCCTAAACTAATGGTCTTCCTGGATATTTGATGGACCTGTTACATAAATGAACACACCATTATGTTGATAAGGAATATATATGCTCATGTAATGAATACGAATGAAGTATTAACTTTCTATCGGACCCATAAGAATTCTAACAGAAAACTTATATTTTGCTTGTAAATCTTTTAAACTGAATTAACACTCATTTATATATTCTTAATTTGAATACTCTTATTTACTTGCATGAACTGGCTGACCTTGCCAAGTCTAATCTTGTAATTCATATCCCGGCAATCCTATCACGGATGCCTTTAGCCGAAGCTAATCTTGTATTTATGTTAGACTTTATTTACATTGAACATGACATTTATTGTAATTGCATTCACCATAAGAATTCTAAACTGTATAAGTGCAAATAGAAGGAGAATCACGCACCTGCTTCGCCTGTCTCGCGACCTCCCCTAACAGAAAATCCAATCCTCGTTGCTTCTCCTGAATCATAAGGAAGTTTTTGGTTATTATTCCTTCAAGCCAACATTATAGAGAATGCATATTCATCCATTACTCATATGTTACTTTCTATACATGTTAATTTCCTCATAATAACATACATACATATATCATGTATATTTTCAGAGTTAGTATCTCAATGTGCAAGTGTTCGTATGACTCAATTCTTTTATATTCTTATATATATAATATTCACGTGAAAGCCTACCGTTACTATCTAGACATTGAACTGTTACTGTCCAATTTTCAATTGTTACTAACCAACCGTTACTGTCTAATTTTCAACTGTTACTATCCAACCGTTACTATCTAATTTTCAACTGTTACTGTCCAACTTTGAACTATTATTGTCCAACCGTTACTGTCTAATTTTCAACTATTATTGTCCAACTTTGAACTGTTACTGTCCAATTTTCAACTGTTATTGTCCAACCGTTACTGTCCAACTTTGAACTGTTACTATCCAACTTTCAACTATTATTATCTAAACACTCATCAGATTTTTAACTATATCTAAAGTTCTAAAACTCCATTTTAAGTGAAATTGATCTCGTTAGAAAGCTAAGACATAAGGCTACAAGTTCTCTAAGGGAGGAGAACCCAGTTTTGCCTCCAAAATAGTCAAAATTGCTCATTATCTAATTAGTCATATTGTCCTACATAATCAGTCACGACTCAGTCTCGACTGGTAACCCATAACTGGAGTTCCACATCTCCAAATTGAGCCAAACCACTTTTCTTGGTTAGCTAACATTCAAATCTACAATTCCTATGAGGAACCTAATCCTAATTCCCTCATCCTTCTACCCAAAATCTCACGGAAAGTCAGGAGACAAGTCTGTCCAGATTTGTCTCTCCCTCCCCTCCACACAATACTTTCATAAACTACATACCACACACATGAATTAACTTAATCTCAACAATAAGTACTTTTTTCCCTAATTTATGTTTAAAAACCCTAACCTATGATTCAATATCAAGGCATCAATTCTTTATCGAATTTAAAAAATAAATTTTTTTAAGATCATGTTTAGAATACCTTACCCGGTACAAATTAAGATTTTGATCTTCAACCAGTTAAAGATTTTTAACTCCCTCCTTGCTTTTCTTCTTGTTTAATTTCTTGGTAATCATTTGCTCTCAAGTGTTTATTCCATTTATAAGCTCTTAATCTTGGATGGGTTCTTGAAATTTTAGTGTTTCTCTCTTGATTTCTCAAGAATAGGTATAAAACTCCCTATCTTCTCTCCTTATGGTTCCTACAGATTTTTTTGGTGAGGAGAGAGTATTTATACTCTATATTTTTCCTTATTTGCATTTAAGCCCCCTTTTTCCTTTAGGTGTATTATTCTCTTCAATTAAATCCAACCCTCAACAGTACCAGGTTTATTATAATGTTTCAAACTATTTCGCCCGAAAATTTATATTCAAAAATTTCTGAATTTCTATTTTTATTTAACCATATGCATGAATTTCTTCACTTTTTTTTTTCCCCGGGGTTTACAATCACCTTGTTACAAACAGCCAAATTACGATCTCGGTTTTGGTCCTATGCTTGTCAAACAGCTATATATTTAATCAATCGTATGTCTACTGCTGTTCTTCATCATAGCTTCCTTTTTTAGATGTTATTCGGCTCATCTCCAAGTCTTACTCATCTACAAATTTTTGGATGTGCTTGTTTTCCTCTCCTCAAACCTTATAATAGCACCAAATTGCAGGCTAAAACTACAAAATGTGTGTTTCTTGGATATGCCACAAAATATAAAGGCTAGTTGTGTTCTCATGTACATACAATGAGAGTGTTTATCTCTAGGCATGTTATATTTGATGAACAACAGTTTTCATAACCAGATTTATTGTCTACACATTCAAACACACTAACATCACCATCACCTTATCAGCCTTCCACTTGTCCTGTGCCTATAGTAACTCCAGAAAATGTAATTGTCCCAACCATCCCAGCTTCTCCATCTCCTCCTCCACGTACCTATACACATGTCCCTTCTGTCATCTCTACTCATTCCCAGTCCATTGCTGCTCCACTCCAAGCCTCTCCTTTATTTCCTGTGGCACCTGATATCAGCATTACTTCCGGTTCAGAACCTCATGGTTTTATTCCTGATAATTTACAAGTGGTCCTGTCTATTCCTCCCCTCAATTTACATCCAATGCAAACTAGAAGCAATAGTGGGATTCTTAGGAAGAAGGCCTTTTCAACTAGTATTCAGGACTTAGGAGGTGCTGATATGTCCTTGGTTGAACCACCTAGTTACAAGTCTGCTATCAAAATTCTCGTGTTGTTACAAGTCATGAAAGAAGAAGTGACTGCTTTACATGCTCAAAGCACTTGGAGTCTAGTTTCATTGCCAACAAATAGGAATCTGGTGGGCTGTAAATGGATTTATAAGATCAAGAGACACTCCGATGGCTCTATTGCTAGACATAAAGCAAGGTTGGTTGCTAAAGGTTTCAATCAAGAACCTGGATTGGACTATGGGGAGACATTTAGTCTTGTTGTGAAACCTACAACTGTCAGGTTAGTTCTTGCTCTTGCTGCACATTTCAATTGGTCTCTGCGACAATTAGATGTCAAAAATGCTTTTTTGCATGGCATTCTCCAATAGGAGGTTTATATGTCTCAACCTCTTGGTTTTGAAGATTCCAATCATCCTCATCTCGTGTGTAGGTTACATAAATCTCTCTATAGACTTAAACAAGCGCCTAGGGCTTAGAATGATTGGTTTACTCAGTTTCTTTCTTTTATGGGGTTTGGAACCACCTACTCCGATTCATCTTTGTTTGTCAAACATGTTGGTCTGCGATTATGATACTGCTTCTCTACGTGGATGATATTATTATCACTGGGAGTGCGTCTGGTGCAATTCAGCAAGTTATTAGTGCTCTTACTACTGAATTTGATATCAAAGATTTAGGATTCCTCCACTATTTCTTAGGGATCCAGATCACTCGAACTGCCACCGGTTTGTTTCTATTACAGACCAAATATGTTGAGGATCTGTTAACTAAATCTAAAATGGTTGCAGCTAAACCCTGTGATACTCCATGTCTCCCTTACCATCGGTTACTCAAAGAGGATGGAGATCCTTACTTAAATCCTACGTTGTTTAGAAGCATTGTCAGGGCTCTGCAGTACTTAACTTTCACAAGGCCTGACATTGCTTTTTTTTGTGCATCAAGTATGTCAATTTATGCAGAATCCCATGGTGTCTCATTTTACTACTGTTAAACGTATATTGCGATACCTTAAGGGCACTATGCAGCTTGGTCTATCCTATACTAGAGGTGATTTGCAGTTAAAAGCCTTTAGTGATGCTGATTGGGCAAGGGACCTTAATGACAGGCGGTCTACAACTGGTTTGGTGGTCTTCTTGGGCAACAATCTGATTTCATGGTCCTCCAAGAAGCAACAAATTGTTTCTCGATCCTCGACTGAAGCTAAATACCATGCTTTATCATTCACCTCCGTTGAATTGGATTGGATAAAACAGTTATTAGCATTTCTATGAATTTCACTACCTGGTGTGCCTATTCTTTTTTGTGACAATCTGTCAGCCATTGCCTTGTCTTTCAATCCTGTTCAGCATCAAAAGACTAAGCACATCGAAGTGGATGTGCATTTTGTTCGTAAAAGGGTTTCATGCAACCAGCTCTCAGAGTAGTTTGTGTCCTCTCAAGAACAGTTCGCTGATATTCTTACCAAGGGGTTGAGTGCTCCTGTATTCCGCACCCATTGTTGCAATCTCATGCTTGGTTTCTCCAAATCTGATCTTGAGGGGGGATGTTAGAGTATATTACTTTAGATTTTAACACTTGTCATAATTATAATATAGCAGGCAGATAGTTTGTTAGCTAAAGGTTGTTAGTTTGTTAACTACAACTATATAAACATTCTGTTCAGTATATCAACCATGCAGATGGCATAACATTCTGCTAGCAGTGATGCAAGGATGGTGTGCTTTCATACACCAGAACAGGCTCCAAGGTTTTAAAATATAAGTCAGACATTCGAACACGGTTTTTAAGCACAGATCTATTTATATTCAATGATGGAAAGTATCTATGATATTGTGGGAAAATAAATTTCATTCCAAATGTAACAGAAATAAGAAATATTGACTGAATTACAACCCAGTTTGTTGTGCAAGCTTTGCCCGTTGTTAGCATACACGCAGAGTAGACAGAAATCTGTGTGCATAAATCACTACCGCTAGCGGATAAACTTACGCTAAAGGAGACAATCGTTAGCATAAATCACCGCAGGACAGCTACCTGCAGTACATGGAAAATTAATACGTGTACTCAAAGTGCGTTAGGTGCTGACCATTAGCAGAAACCTAAGACATAGGCATCACACATGATGCGGGTTCATCGAGTATGATACGCGCTACTATATCAAGGGAATGTTAAAATAATTAAGATTAAATATAAAAAAAAAAGTTAGAATTCTAAATAATATGTATATTATTAATACTTAGTCTTAACCTAAATACAAATAAGGTATATATAGGTTAAACTGAAAATATTATTCTACCCTTAATAAATAAGACTACATAAATATTATTTAACATCCTTTATAGTAGGATCCATTTAATCTAGTGTCAAAGAATCATATCAACCTAATAACTTAAACTTTTAGGTGAGGTCTCAGGATATGATTTATATTATTTTCTAACACACTCTCTCAAGTGAAAACCCTTTGAGCTTGAAACTTGTACAGGTCTACATTACCTTGTGCTTAATTTTTATCAAATAAATAGGGATGGTGAGATTCAAACTCGTGAACGCTTGGTCATCAAGACTTTAATACCATGTCAAAGAACCATCTCAACCTAATAGCTTAAGCTATTAGATTGAGATGATTCTTTGACACCTAGCGGCTCTATTTTGTTTGTTTCGCATACGAAGCAGTAAGATTTTTTATTATTATTATTAGGCTCATATCTGTTGACTTTGTTTTTGAAAAATTGGATTAGAGAACTAGAACCCTGCATAAATCTTATGAAACCAATCACTCTTTGTTTGTTTGAGTTGTACTTTGATGATGTTGACCAACCCAGTAAGCTTACTTTATATGAAGAAAGCATGTTTAACTACCATTGAACTACTACGATGTATACAAGCCACCTATTTAACATGTTGGCATCTAACATAGAAGTGAGGTTGTTGAAATCGTGCAAAATAGTTTTAAGAACCTGAAAACTGATAAAGTCAGACTGAAAACATAAACTCGGTACTAAAATCGATAATATCATGATTTTAGTACCAAGTTTACGTTTTCATTTGAAATATAAATGCTGCAGCAGACCTGGAACCTCTCTTTCTCTTCGTTGTTCCAGAACTAATCGCCACACATCTCTTCACCAAAACCAGAAGCCGATCTCCTCCTAGACACCAAACATAGCATTCTGAAACACCCTCATAAATAAGCTGCTGTTTCACTGGCGACGCGCTGGTAAGTTCAAAGGATGCCCTCAAGTTCATTCATCAGTTTTTTCATTAGATTGAATTTTTTTTGAGTTAACAATATGGAGATGAAATTCTTTGTGGCTTGGGAGATTCCTTCCTTATCCTCTTTTCATTAAAGGGAGCAATGAAGTAATTATTAGCGTCATGAGAATAGCTTGTTTGTGGTTTACTAAGAAGAACAAGAAGCAAATGTGCATGGTGATGAACTCATTTTCACGTTCAGGAGTCCATATGAGCAAGCTGCATTTGGTTCTAAAACAGATTGGCGCGCGTGTCAGAGCTATATCTGCTACAAATCTCATATGTGAATCCTGAGGATATCAAGGTACAAATCCATGCTATTTTTTTCTGATAATTTACATGAAATTATTTACATTTTCTTTTTTATTTTGTGCACGTGAGTTTACAGGAAACAGGGTACACTTGTATCATGACCAAGAATATTTGAAGAAGTTCATCTGTATAGAAGATCTGCGAACTCAGATTACTGCCCCCCAAGACAATCCTCAGGTCAAGGAAATTCGGCCAGCTTTATTTAGGTTCCTGATAATGGGCCATGGAACCACAACTTTATGGGAGTGAAGCTCAGTGAGCATGAAGTATGGAATCAAGCTACAAACCTTTTTTAAAAAAAAAAATTAAACAAGTTGTCTGCAAATTAATTTGAAAAATAAAAATTATAAAATAAATTACATGTTGTCTACAAAAAAATAAAGCAAATGATACGTTTTTTGCAAATCTAGCTTTCAATCACTAAACAGAAGATAGATAAATTGTTAAGGTTTTTCCTAAAAATTTATTTTTCAATCTATTTTTATCTAAAACAAATCCTTATGTTTTCTTACCAC
>Ga0325410_1003157_pt1 | contig 18529 bp, 8 predicted proteins | sample PopdelMetagenome_16_FD_206182 | JGI IMG/M metagenome (GOLD analysis project Ga0325410, IMG submission 206182) | Populus deltoides microbial communities from Bellville, Georgia, United States - Xylem-PdIQD-R3 | ecosystem: Host-associated > Plants > Phyllosphere > Stem > Wood/Secondary xylem... | reverse complement strand
AAAAAAAATTTATTAATAAAACTGTTAAATATTGTAATGATATAAAACCTGAGTTTCGGTTTTTATCTTAGTTTATGTTAATCATCCTTTTCTTAGTTTGTACACGTTGATAGGAATTACAAATTTTTTAGTTGACAGAGACTCGGTATTTATTATAACCATGAAAAATAGTTATTTGACTTGGATTAAAGTGGTTTACGTGTTTTTCCTGCTGCCAGTAGTTGATAATGTCGGAAGTCTTGACTCTGCAATTCAAAATTCTGAAAGTTCCACCTCTTCATTTCAGAAACTGCGAAGCAGCTACACAACACCAAATAAATTCTCTCTCCAGAAACCAAAACCAAGGAATGCATGGCTTCCTCAAATCTCCGTATTCTTCAAGCTCTCTTTGTTTCTCTTCTGCTTTTCATTCCAAAAGTTTTTTCCTTTGACTGTTCTCAACTTAAAGGCTCATCATTATCTTCACTTGAGGCAAACCCTTCATGGCTTTCTCCTAATGAAGAATTTGCCATTGGATTTCAGAAACTGCCCAACGATAATGAGAACCACTTCTTTCTTGCCATCTGGTTCAATAAGATACCTGAAACAACCATTGTGTGGTTTGCTCATACAGAACCAGCACCACAAGGGTCTACTTTAAAACTGACTGATGAAGGGAAGCTTGTACTCCATGATCCTCAAGGAAATAGTTTATGGGAGCGGCCTTCAACAGGTGGCGCAAAATCTATGTGCGCTTCTATGAATGATAGTGGCAACTTTATGCTCCTGGATGGAGACAATAATCCCATTTGGGAGACCTTCAATGAAACAACTGATACAATCTTGCCTGGTCAAACGTTTAACATGGGAAGCAATCTCACTGCTCGATATTCTCGAGAAAGTTACGCTGATGGGCGCTTCCAGCTACACTTGCAGCCGGATGGAAACCTGGTCCTTTATACTGTAACTATGCCAACTGGAGCTGTTCGTGGTGCTTATTGGGCCACCGGGACAATGACTGGCAATTCTAAGTTAGTATTTAATGAGAATGGATATATGTATGTCACAGATGGCACCCGATGGGTCTACAACCTTACCAAAAAAGATGCTGGGTCGAGTCAAGATTTCTACCACATGGCAAGGATTGATTATGATGGAGTATTTAGGCAATATCATTGCCCAAAGAGCAAAAATTGTGGCTTGAAGTGGAGTGTGGTGAAAAGATTTCCTGAAGATATTTGCTCTGTAATCCTGACGGAAGTAGGAAGCGGAGCTTGTGGCTACAATAGCATCTGTGTTGAAATAAATGGAGAACCTGCTTGCTTGTGCCCAGAAAGTTATTCTTACTTAAATGAATTTGCTAAAAATCAAGGTTGCAGGCCGAATTTTGAACTGCCAAGCTGCCGGCTCAATGGATGGGAATCAAACCTTGAGCTAGTAGAGTTTGTTGAGTACAACAATACAGATTGGCCACTAGATGATTATGATCTTCAGATTGGAAGTGGGGTGGACTTGCAGACGTGTAAACAACTATGCCTTGATGACTGTTTTTGTACGGTTGCTATTCATAATGGTAATAGTTGTTGGAAGAAGAAGTATCCTCTGTCGAATGGAAGACGCGAGCCTAATGTGAATAGAACAGCTCTTGTGAAGGTTCCTAAAGTTAATGTTACACAGCTCTATCTCGTATCACAACGCCAAAATAACAAGGACCAGTCGACAACGGTCCTCATTGTGTCAATACTCCTAGGAAGCTCTGTGTTCATTAATGTCGTTATGACATTAGCTATTTGCATTGCCATATACTTCTCGTATCACAACAAGTTATTGAACATTTCATCGGTTTCAAGTGTTGCTTCGACGAATATTAGAAGTTATGCATACAAAGAGCTTGAACAAGCAACTGGTGGCTTCAAACAGATATTGGGCAAAGGTGCTTTTGGAACGGTGTACAAAGGTGTATTAGCATCCCATCCCAAGAGGTTTGTTGCAATCAAGAAGTTAGAGAAGTTTGAACAAGAAGGCGAGAAGGAATTTAAGACAGAAGTGAGTGTGATTGGTCAGACTCACCACAAGAATCTAGTCCGTCTATTTGGTTACTGCGATGAGGGGGAGCACCGGCTCCTAGTATACGAGTACATGACCAACGGTTCCTTGGCAAGCTTACTATTTGGAATCACCAGGCCTGATTGGAACCAAAGAGTACAGATTGCCTTTGGCATTGCAAGAGGCCTAATGTACTTACATGAAGAGTGTAGCACTCAGATCATCCATTGTGATATAAAGCCTCAGAATATACTCCTAGACGAGTTCTATACACCTCGGATTTCTGATTTTGGACTAGCAAAGCTCTTGGTGGCAGAGCAAACTCGAGTGGCTCGCACGAACATAAGAGGCACGGTCGGGTACTTTGCGCCTGAATGGTTTAGTAGAGCATCAATCACAGTTAAGGTTGATGTCTACAGTTTTGGTGTTCTGTTACTAGAGATGATTTGTTGCAAGTCAAGTGTTGCATTTGGAATGGGAGATCAAGAGGAGGCACTTATGGATTGGGTTTACGCTTGCTACTGCAAGAAGAAATTGGACAAGTTAGTTGAAAATGACGAGGATGCAAGAAATGACATGAAGAAGCTAGAGAGGTTAGTAATGGTGGCTATTTGGTGCATTCAAGAGGATGCTTCACTCAGGCCATCCATGAAGAAGGTTACTCAAATGCTCGAGGGTGTTGTTGATGTTTCTGTGCCTCCACGCCCTTCAATTTATTGTTCAACATGAACTTGATCATTCATAATTCAATTTATTGTAAACTTTATTTGGCATAATATTTTATTCACTATATTCTAAGATTCATTTTGACCCAGCTTTACTTCTCTTTTAGAGTCTTGCATTGCATTGCATAATATTTTATTTACTTCTCTTCATGTATATCAAACCCCACTAACCCGACTTGGGGTTGACCTGGTTAAGGAGCCGGGTCCTGGGTTACACGGGTTAACCCGGGTCAATCATAATCAACCCGGAAATTTTTTTAAAAAAATATTTAAAATTTTAATATTTCATATGAAAAAATTAAAAAACAATCCATGTAAATATAGACTATACATGCTATAAATAATAAAATTTAAAAGATTATTTCAAAAACTTTTTTATCCTATATTGAAAAGATACTATATTATTATTTGAAGTTGAAGTATTTTTCTTATGAACATAAAGTATATATGCTAAAGCTTCGAATCCCACATTGGAAAAATAACATTTTCTTGTGAACATATAATATATATATTAAAGGGCTTCAAATCCTACATTAAAAATATAAAACATTCTTCTAGTATTTATATAGTGAACTTTGAAAAAGGTTAATAACCAACTAAAAAAATATGAAAAAAGAGAGGTATTTGGTCAAGAGAAAAACACATTTGAAAAAAAAAGTCTCTACTGGATTTTGCCGTGTCGCCTAGGTCATGGGTCGTCCTGGCTTGCTGATCGGGCTTGACCATTTTTATGCTCTTACCAGTCTTTCACGTTACCTGGATTTGTCCAGTCACCGAGTCAATCAGGTCCCGAGTTAACCTGTGGGCCAGTCCAGGTTTAATAGCTATGTTTCTCTTTTATTCACTATATTCTAAGATTCCTTAATGCATTGGTGAGTTATAGCAAATATTACCAAGGAGACGGGATAAAACAGAAAAATACTAATATTAAAAGCAAGAAAATACTGAAAACTAAATAATTATTTGTCTAGCAATATAATAAAATAGAAAAGCATTTGGATATATTAATAGAAAAAAACTATGAATGCTCTAAAATTTTTAGTTCTATCCATAGTTATCAAACCCGACTCGGGGGTTGACCCGGCCAAGGGACTGAGTCTCGGGTTTTATGGGTCAACCCAGATCAACCCGGAAAAATAAAAAAAATATTTAAAGTTTTAATATTTTATATGAAATTTTTTTAAAAAAATCTATGTGAATATAGGCTATACATGTTGTAAATAATAAAGTTTAAAAGAATATTTTAAAAAGATTTTTATCCTACATTGAAAAGATACTATGTTATCCTTTTAAATTGAAGTATTTAAACCAAAAAAATTTTCTTATCCTATATTGAAAAAACATAACTTTTTTCTTGTGAACATAGAGTATATATACGAAAGGGCTTGAAATCCCACATTGAAAAAATATTACTTTTTTCTTGTGAATATAGAGTATATATACAAAAGGGCTTCAAATCCCATATTGAAAAAATAATTTTTTTCTTGGAAACATAGAGTATATTTATTAAAGTGTTTCAAATCCCACATTGAAAAAATATAACTTTTTTCTTGTGAACATATACTATATATATAAAAGGACTTCAAATCCCACATTAAAAAAATAATGTTTTTCTTGGAGCATATAGTATATATATTAAAGGGCTTTAAATCCCACATTGAAAAGATAATGTGTTATCCTTTTAAGTTGAAGTATTTAAATCAAAAAGATTTTTATCCACATTGAAAAAACATAATTTTTTTTTTGTGAACATAGAGTATATATACAAAAGAGCTTCAAATCCCACATTGAAAAAATGATTTTTTTTTTGGAAACATAGAGTATATATACTAAAGTGTTTCAAATCCCACATTGAAAAAAAATATAACTTTTTTTCTTGTGAACATATAGTATATATACAAAAAGACTTCAAATCCCACATTAAAAAAATAATTTTTTTCTTGGGAACATAGAGCATATATATTAAAGGCTTCAAATCTCACATTGAAAAGATATTGTGTTATCCTTTTAAGTTGAAGTATTTAAATCAAAAAGTTTTTTTATCCATATTGAAAAAACATAATTTTTTTCTTGTGAACATATAGTATATATACAAAAGGGTTTCAAATTTCATATTGAAAAAATAATTTTTTTCTTAGAAACATAGAGTATATATACTAAAAGGTTTCAAATCTCACATTGAAAAAACATAACTTTTTTCTTGTAAACATGAAGTATATATATGAAAGAGCTTTAAATCCCGCATTGAAAAAATAACTTTTTTTAAGAACATAAAGTATATTTACTAAAGGGTTTTAAATCCTACATTGAAAAAATATAATATTTTTCTAATATTTATATAGTGAACTTTAAAAAGTGTTAATAACTAACTAAAAAAATATGAAAAAAGAGGGGTATAAGAGAAAAAGCACATTTGAAAAAAAAGAGGGGTCTCCTCCAGGTTCGCCCGGGTCATGGTTCGATCCGCCGGGTCGACCGGGTTTTGCCGGGTTATTGCACCGGCCGGTCTTTTAACAAACCCAAACTGGTTCAGCTACTAGGTCAACCCGCCAAGCTGGTCCAAGCTTAATAGTTGTGGTTCTATCTTGTCTCACCGTATATGGGGCTTTCAAATTCCACATGGCTGTTAGGAAGCATGCTTTGGTATATATATCACTATGCACACTAATGGCAACAGGAGGCATTTTTATTTATGGTGGGATTAGTGGCATCCCCAAGATCCTCTCTATGCATGAGATATGGAATGGATATAACTCGAAAGTTAGGTCTCGCACTCGATGCCAGTGTTTCTGCAGTTATTCATGATAATAATGGTTAAACATAAGCAATTCAAAATGGAAATGCATGATCCCATGTAATCAGAGTGGGCTTAGGGATAGTAGTCATGCCATCTAAGAATAAGAAGGAAGGTTAGCTGATGAACTACCACTCTGATTCCATACACAAGTCTTGGTTGGCCTTAAATAGCCAATATGGTGGCATCAGTGCTGTGGGGGGATGAGGTATGCCATAAGTTTAGTCTTTAAACGTAAGGGATTAATAGAAGAAAGCTGAAATGAAAGGTCAAAATTGTATCAAAACCGAGCAAGAAGGTGTTTTAGCAAAGAACTAAGGGTGGAAAAACATATGGACCTTGTTCCTAGAATTCCTAGTTAGTTCAAACCACCTCAAAGACAAGTTTTTAGAGACTCAACTCTTCTCACCTACCCATTGAATTCCCAATCATATGAACTAGAAGTAAGAGTACAACAGTTGATTAAGCAAGCAAATAAGATTAATTGATATATCTTTAATGTATCGTGCAGAACTTATGGTGCTGCCACACCCTGTGAAAAGGTTTCTTGCTGCTTCAGTGCTCGAGGAGTTTGCGACATCACCTTCAGCAAATATCTTGTATACAGAAGAAGGGAAAGAAAAAGAACGGAATTTCCATAAGCCCTTTAACAATAACAACCAAAACTCTATAGACATAAAGATAGGCTACAAACTATGTCAAAATATTTATCAAACTTACCTTTCAGGATTGTTAGAACTCATGAGAGTTATTTGCCTCTGAAGTTTGAAACAGTCTTAGTTAGACTTAGTCTTTGTTATTGTTTCATATCAGATTCTTGCTACTTAATTTTCTGTTTTCAGTTGGTAGATGTAGTGCCAATGAAATCTGATAGTAGTTGAGATTTTTTAGTAATTTTAGTTTGGTTGTAAGCCTATAAATAGGCATTCTCATTTGTGAAATGTACTCTGCCTTTCTTCAACTCCAAAGTCTCAAATTATCTACTTCTCCCTGCAAGTTTTAGTCTTTTATTTTCTGTAGATTTAACAGTGATATCAGAGGTGGATTCCTACAAGTTGTGAGACAAGTTTTTTGAGTGTTTGAGTGCTAAACACAGTGATGTTGAGTGCAAACACTAGTGAGGTTGAATGATTTATTTTTCAGGCAGTTGTTGTGCAAACATGTCTACTTCTAGCAGTATTTCGTCTGTAATTTTAGTGTTTAATGGTGAACACTATAACATTTGGGCTGTCAAGATAAGGTTTTACTTAATGTCACGGCCTGATTTTCGAATCCATGACCAGTACATAGATAAGATTTCCCTCTAGAGTTCCATATCTATACGAACCCAAACTCGCATACGAACTTATCATTTAAATAACTTAATCAGAGTTCAACGTAACAGTAGTAATAAAACTAACTTCATAATATAATTTGATTATCTCAATATAAGAATTAATACAAATTCATAGTTGTGGAACACTAACTAGACATAAAGATAAAATACTAATTACAACAAAAAAAACAGGTTCTAAAGATCCAACAAAAATGACCCGCTAATAAACTATAAGCCTGAAAAAGATAAATAATGAGAAGATGAGTTTAATAACTCAGTGAGTAAATAATGTTCAATATACATATAATAGGTAATACAACAATGAGGAATTTATATACAAAAATGGCTTTAGGCTTTTATAAAAAAGGTTTCTCAAATAGACCATAATAAGAATATCATAAGGTAAAGCTTGTTGGAAAATTAAAATGCAATGAGCATGAGGCTTCGTGCTGTGGGATGATCAGTCCACACAAGTTGGTGACTCACCCGACCAACTAGGGTTCAGATATGATGTGCACAAAGATTAACAATACCCAATTAGCATGGGAAAACAAGTGAAAGTTTGAGAATTTTTTGTTCCCTTACTTCTTTCTTAGAAAATTTTGGAATTGTCTTGTGATAAGTGTTGTCGCATGTCGCACCCGACATCGCGGCGGCCTTAAAAAATAACTCTTGATTAGGGAAAAAGAAAGATTTTTGGCATCTTGTTCTTTTAGGAAAAAGGTCTTGTTTAAGGAGTCGCCACCTAGTATTATGGTCACTAGGAACCCTAACTGGTCAACAGAGATTCTATAGTTCGGGACTGGTTACGTAAAAGGGAAGATATTATCACCCATTAAACGTTCTGCCTAAGGCAAACTGCATTGCTGTTTTTTGGTCTTAAATTGCTAAATCTTTATTGGTTTACGTTCTGATGATTTATTCACAATATTCCTGACTCTGGCGTCAGTGAATATTCAACTACGGATAATTCCAACTCTAGCGTTGGTAACTATTGCGTAGCTATAAAATAAATTCAGATTAATATATTTTTTTATTCCTGACTCTAACGCTAGTGAATAAACGAATAAACTAAATTTACACACTCACATATTTTTTATTTTTTATGTAGTTAAATAAAATTAAAAAAACAAAGAGAATAATTAAATCAATATTTTTATTCCTGACTCTGGCGTCAGTAAATAAATAAATAAAATAAATTTATTTTTCATACACGCACGTATATGTTTTTGCTAAATAAAAAATATAACGAATAAAAATAATATAAACTTAAACTAGTATTTTATTCCCGACTCTGGCGTGGGTGAATAAACCAGTAAATTTATATTATTTTTATTCATGCATACACATATTTTTCTATTTTTCTATTTCTTTTATTTTTTATATTTTTTATATTTTTTATTATTTTTGTTATTTTTGGGGCTGGGCCTGCCTGGCCACTGGCCCAAACTAGTGGCCCGGAAGAGTTAATTATACTGCACGCGTGAAGCAATTTCACGCGTGCAACAACTGTGCGAAGGTAATTAAATTACCTTCGCACAGTTCTACATTTGCATAATTAAAAACAAGAATGAAGAGAAAATGAGAACGGCTTACCTGCTTCTGGAGGTCGCGAGGAGGCTTGTAGGACGGTGATTTCGTTCTCGTCTGTGTACACCTGCTCCTTCTGTTTTCCTTTTGTTCCGGTGATGATGAAGGTCACGGCTTGCTGCTTGGGTTCTTTCTTTTTCTGATTTGCAGGGGGAATTGAGGAGACGGTGATGTTAATGTTGGTTTTTTCTGGGTTTCTTTGTTTGTGTTTTCTCTGTTTTTTTCTGTGTATTTTCTTTCTCTCTGTTTTGCTGGGTTCCTTCCCTCTGTCTTGCTCTGTTCCCCCTTTGCGAGGTCGCCTTTGCTCAGCTTTTATAGAGCCAGCGGTAGCCTCGGTGGTGGTAACGGCTCCCTCCCCTACTCCGTAATCGACGCATTGAATGAAGAAAACATCCGCCATGGCTGCCAACGAACGAAACGTCTCTGCCTTTAATGGCAGAGCCGTTGCAGAGTAAAGAGACGGTGAACAGTTGTTGCAAAACGACCCCATTTTGCTGACTGCGAATTTGGTCCTTGTGATTCTTCTAATTTTGCAATCAAACCCCTGGTTAAAATATAATTGGATCCTTACATTTCTGCGCTATTTTCAAGTTGGTCCTTGGATTTTAACTTTTGCAATTTGGACCCCAATTAAACCCCAAACTTTGATATTTCTTCAATTAAGTCCTTGATTAAATTAATTAAATTAATTCCAAGCCAATTAAGTCTCAAAACTTATCAATTCTCCAATTAAACCCTTAATTAGATTAATTAGATTAATTTCAAAGTTTAATTAAACCCCAAAAACTTCCAATCATGTTGCTCTTAACCCAAATTTTAATTCATTCTTCACTTATTTCATTTTTGCTTGTTTTTCATCATTATTATTTTTTTATCATCATTTTTTATCCTTTTCAGTAGTAGTAGTAGTAGTAGTAATAATAATAATAATAATAATAATAATAAAAAATGGTCAAAAATTGGGTTATGACATCGCACGTGTGCAGTGTTGCGACGATCGTCCTCCACACTCATAAGTATATGTATCTATCTGGCAAGGCAAATATGGAGAGACAAGGAATTCTTGTCTTTTATCAGTGGAAAAAGTGGAATGGAGTCGCCACCTAGTATTTTGGTCACTAGAAACCTTAACTGGTCTCAGAGATTGGGTACGGAGACTGATTGTATAAAGAAAAGGTATTAGCACCCCAAATACGCCCTACCTAAGTTAAACTGCATTGTTTTATTGTCTGATAATAATTTAAGGTATTATCGTGTTTTCTAATTGTTGGTCTGTCTATAGTTCAAGAAAAGCCCTCCTCGGTAAGGACGTTCTTATCTTATCAGGTAAAGCCTAACCATTCTAACGTTAAAAAAAGAATACTCTTTTTTAATATCGGGAATACGTTTTACATGTAAATTTGTAATCCCAGATACTAAAAGAAAACAAAATATTTTTAGATATTTTTTGAAATATTGGCCTTAATCTTGTGACTTTAATAAACTGGTTATTAAAACCAAAATGCATGCTTAAACATGTTTTTGGATTTTTTGTTGTATGAAAATACGATATGATTTTTTTTTCTTTGAGAGACTTGACCGTATGCAGGAAAACAAAAAAAATATTTTTTTAATGTTTTGAAAACTAGGTATTTTAATATCAGATTTGTATTTTTACGGTATAAAAATACAAACCGATATTAACCAAAATGGATAGAAAAATACGCAAGAAAATCACAAATATTTTTGAAAATGTATTATTATTATATTTGTTTTCTTAAACGGGCCGGACTCGGAACAAAATTGGGCTGGACTGACCCAAATAAAACACAAACTACCTTATATTGGGCTGGAATCATCCCAGCCATGTGGACTGGGCTGATGATCCAACCCGGACTGGTTACTGTGCCATGCACAAGAACCAACTAATTAGCCGGTTATTGTGCTCATACATAGTAACCGGGTAATTATTTTCCCTTGCATTGTAGAAACGCGCACCATGCACATTCTGCATGCAAGAGACTAAAACGGAAAAATAGAGATGAAGGGGAGATAATTACCTGGAATGGAGGCACTCTGGTAGCTAGGCTGACGGTCGCTGGTGGTGACGGTGGTGTGGCTGCAATGGCAGACGGTGGTTACTGCTTCTTCTTCTTCCTACTGCCTTATGTTATTTCTCCCCCTCTCATGTGTTTATTCTGTTATTCTCTATTTATTCTCTGGCGGTTGCGGTGCTAGTGGTGGTGACTTGGGGGAACGGTGGCAGCTGGTGTCGCGGCAATGAGGAAAGCAGGCGGTGGCAATGCCGGGTTGAAGGTGGTCTTCTTCTCTTCTATTTTTTCAAATCTTCTCCCCCTGTTTTCGTCCCCCTCTGTTCTTGCCTTTTATTTTTTTTTCTTTTTCGTTTCTGTTACCTCTCCCCTTGTCTGTCATTTTTTTGTTATCACTCCCCGTTCATCTCCTTTTTTTTGTTTCCTTCTGGTTCTTTCTTCTTCTTCTTTTCAGTTCGTTCACTCCTCTCGCTCTGTTTTTTTTTTTTTTGCTTCAGTTTTTCTGTTCTTTCACTCCACTCTCCGTCCTTTCTCTTCTCTTCTTCAAAATCCCCTTCCCCCAGTTTTTTTTCTTGTTTTCACATCAATCTCTGTTCCTCTCTCAAACTATCCCCAACTTCCTTCTCTCTATTCTGTTCTCCTCTCAAAAATTCTCCTTGTTCTTATCTTTCTCTCTGCCAAAAATCCCCCCCTTTAATCTGTCATTTACTTCTCTCCTTCTCTAAAATTTTTGCCCCCTTCTTGTCTTGTAATCTTCCCTTATATTTATAGAATGTCGAGGGAGAGGGTCATTATACCTGTTCAAGTGTAGGGCATGGGTCCCTGTCTCATGTTTCTTCCATAATGGTTGCAGGGTATGGTTGTGTGGGTATGGGTTATGCAGGTTTTTTGGGCAAGTGAGAGGGGAAAGAGAAGGAGAATAGCGGGAAAAAAGATTTAAAATCTTCTTCTTCCCTGCCTCTACATGCACAGGGAAGAAGAAGAACGGTGTCATTTAAAACGACACTTTTTCGGGTTTTTTTTTAAGAAAATAAAATGTAATTGGGAAGAACCCAAAAATGGGTTATTACAAGTGCAATGTTTCCCTTCATTTTATCATCATCATCATCACTATCAACAGTATATGGTTTTGAATGCCAAATTCTTCTTTGGCTTATGTTCTAGTTCTTGCTTTTCATTTTTCTATGACTCATAGTCACAAGTGATTTAATGAGTTCCTCAAATAAACGAAACGTTTGGTGAGGTTCTTAACTTCTCGAATTACCATCATCTTTACTTCCTAAGTCTTTGGCAAGAACCGAAGGATTTTGCTTGCAATATCAACATTAGTATAAGTTCTATCAAGAACATCCAAATTATTAGTGATAGTTGTCATTCTAGTAAACATACTAGTTATGGATTCATTTGAAAGCATTTTAAATAACTCATATTGATGCACTAACATGTCAATTTTTTGTTCCTTTGCTTAATTTGTTCCTTCATGTGTTATCTTTAATGCATGTCATATATCTTTAGCATTATTGCATGATGTGATTCTATTGAATTCACTTCTACTAAATGCACAATACAAAGTATTCATAACTTTAACATCCATATATAAATTTTTTTTATCATCATCGGTATAATCACTTATAGCTTTTAGGAAATGTTATATTATTTTTAATCTTAGTAGGCTTGTTAGGTACATTTTCAATCGACATTTATAAATCATAATCAATAGATTGAAAATATATAATCATCCGAGCTTTTCAATAGGTATAGTCATTACCATCAAAGAAAGATGGTATAGAGGTTAACGATCCTTCATTTTGAACATTAAAACTAATGGTTGTCATTTTACTCGAAGTCCAAACAAACTTATATAAATGAGAACTATGCTTTGATACCAATTGTTATTCTAGAATTAAAACAACAATAACAACTAAGGGGTTGAATTAGATGTTTTACTAATAATAACAATTATTCTAATTAACTCAATTAAATACAATTAACATAACTAACCAACAATATAATTAAGGTGTTTAAAGTAAAGAGTATAGGGATAGAAATTGCAAACTTGATTTTTAACATGATTCGGCAATCCTATATCCACACCTTAAGCACCAAACCGATCTTGAGTATTATATTCTTTATTAATCCAAGCCAAAGATTACAATGTCCTTGATGAATTCTCATCAAACTCCTTTTCACCACTTGAAGAAATACCCCCTTCAAGAATCTTCACCATGGTGATGTACCTCACCAATAACCAATAATGTTTTGCTTAAACTCTTGAAGGATCATAATTGTTTGAAATGCAACAACACTCTCTCAAAAAGTAGATAATACAAGTGAAGCTTATATCTCTATAACTCATTCAATAACATTTAGAATATATGAAGGTGTTTAAGTGTAGTAAGTGTGAGAATTTATACTATTGTGGAATAATAAGAAGGTTTTAATGTACAAATATGAGTATGATTTAAAAAAAAATTCTCTTAAAATAGATTTTATATGATATTTATTCAAATTTTGTGCATAATTTTTCATTAGATAAACTATATATATATATATATATATATATATATATATATATATATAAGGAAAAAAAGTTGTTTTATAGCCATCATTGTTCCTCTAACAACTAAAATGATCGACCGATTCAGATTGGTCACTTCAATCGATTAATCGATTCATGCAGATTTCTAAATGTTCAACCCTGATGAATATGCGGTCAATCAATTCAACTTAAAATCCAATTTTAGCAGTCTTAAGCTTAATGAATCTTAAACTGAATAAATGCATATCAATCCTATAATACATACAATGTGAAGTGTGTAAATTTATTTTAATTTGTGCTATCAAGTAAGATATAAAAATTTATATTATAAGCACTAAAATGAATGTTTAAGAACTAAATCTTCACTTACTTTGTATCTTGGACTTGTGTGGAGTAGTTATACTTATTATTTTTTATTATCTTTGAGCTGTAACTTCTCACTTTGTATATGACAAATTCAACATTCTAATTAAATTCTATTTAAACTTCTTATTTTTTAATTTAAAATTTCACCGTTATAAATTTTCAGGTTGAGGTTTATAATTTTAATAAAAATAATGGACTCAGTGCCACAAGTTGACCCTATAACCTAATGACAATCTTTTTTCTGGATGAGTCCTGAACCAAGTCTAACAACAATGCTAATATATATATATATATATATATATATATATATATATATATATATATATATATATATATATATATAAAATTCAAATATAAGAATGGTGAATTATAGACAATTGACACATTATAAGCTTCAAATAATGTTACATCATCAATTTCAATGAATAAAATAAAAAAATAGCTAAAATGTAATATTTAGTGATAATTAGTGATTAAAATAAAAATAATAAAGTATATTACATGTCTCTTACTTTTCTAAGATATAACCTATAAGAATTACATTTTATAATTAATTAAAATAAATATAAAAATAAAATATTAAACAACTCAATCTTTCACTTCAAAACAAATAATTGTGTTGTATGTTTTAATTTACCTAAGAATTACATTTTATAGTCAAATATTAAAAAATATTTTCTAATTTATTTTTTATAACACTACTAAACATTAAAAAATAAATTTTTCAGGAATTTACTTTTCATTAAAACTATTTTCTAAAATTAAATTACTTTCCAGTAAATTAACATAACCTAAAAGTGTGTTTTATCGGTATATTTTTGGTACCGTCAAGGAGCTTACAAGGGTTTGCCATAAAAAAAAAAAAAAAACACCTCCCTTTTTCCATAGATTCAAATCTAATCCTTACACTTCCTCTTTCAAGACTCACTTCACCTTCACTGTTATTATTTTTTCTTGGGATTATGGATAACATCAACAAAATGCTTTCCAAAGTCTCAACAACATATTCATGTTAATCCTTATTAATTTATAAAACTTGTGATTTGTAATGGATGTTGAGTTTCAAATTTTTTAAAAAAACCATTGACTTAGCCAAGTTAGTTTGACCCAATCATGTTTTTAATATCGTGGTTAACTTAGCAAATCCAAATAGACAACATCAATGATTTTAAAAAAATTAATAATATTTTAATAAAAATAATTAACTTATTAACCCGTGAATTAATCATATGATCTGATGGCAAAGATTATTTTTTTTTGGATAAATCTCCACCTAAGTCCAATAACAATGCGTGTATCTACTACTTATATATAAAATTAAGTCAAAGATAATAATGGTAAATTATATACAATTGACACATTATCAGCTCCAAATAATGTTAATTATATATATCATCAATTCCAATAAATAAAAAATAAAAAAGCTAAAATGTAATATTTAATGATAATTAATTATTAAAATAAAGTATATTACATGTCTCTTACTTTTTCTAAGATATAGCCTATAAAAATCACATCTTGATTAAAATAGATATAAAAATAAAATATTAACACAACTCAACCTTTCAAATAGTTGTGTTGTTTTTCTTTTTTTTAATTTGACCTTAATAATCATTATCATGAATCTCATCAATCTAATCTCAGTTTTCTCTGGCCTCCAAGCCTGAAGAGGCATTCCTTTATTGATTTGACACGTCATATTTTTTCAATAAAATAGAAAAATATGATATCTTAATTTTTTATTGGATTTTGCAATATATTTTGAATATTTTCAGAAATAAAAAAAAAATCGCCTTACAAACATTAACTAAATTTATATTTTTTTCATTAACGTTCTATATGAACTTTCACTTTATTAGGTGTTTAATAAAATTAATTTTAACTATCCATAAATAAAGGCATGCTATTTTGCTTTCATAATCGGTTTATAAGATTTTTTGGTTGTATCTAATTTATTAACTTAACCATTCTCTACGCCGCTCTTCAAACAGGTTAAGCATTCTAAGTTTTATAAATTAGTAAAGCAAAAAAAAAAAAAAAAGAAGAAGAAGAAGCAAATTTACTATAGAATTGGACAAATTGTACTGCAAATTTAGTAATGAGTTCATGGGGTTAGGACAGATTTGGACTGCTGCCATCGACTTAAATAATTCTGATTTGCCTATGCTTGTTTGCTGGCTATGGCTACCATCCTCCAACAATATTACAACTTCCTCTCGACAAAGAACATATGCCAAACGAAAAAGACCCATGCTTTTCAAGAATCCGTGCTTTGTTTCTTGTCTGTAAGTTGCAGCTTTGCATTCATCCACAACAATCACTGTTTATTTCTTTTCTTTGGTCTAAAGATTAGACCGATGTTGGTGCAATTTGATTAGACGGCAGATTTCCAGGAAATTATGACCCATCATTTGTCCGAGGGAGAAACACCTTAGCTTTCATCTAACCTAGCAAGCCACGCCATAGGGTATGCTGACACATAGCTTGTCAAATTATTCCTACATGCTGCATGTAAATTAATGCATGCACCTTAAAGAAATCTCCAGATGACTTCACCACCCTGTTTTCTTAAAAAAAAAAAACACCAAGTTTTCTTCAAAAATTAAACACCAAGGATATATCAAGAGCTTAAACTTGTTCTATCCAAGGATCAAGTGGATCTGGGGCCGATTGCTATGCTTGTTAATCTCATTAGTAAGCTCATTCACAAGGATTTGAAAGTGGAAATCTCACTTGTATATCGAAGACGGGTGCTCTTATGCCCAAATTTGTTGTAAATAATGGGTACAGATATTGTATGTTTTTCTAGAATTGTCAGATAAGTTTGTTTTGTGCTTGTGCCTTGGCCTCCTCTCTTGCAACCAAAATAATAATAATAACTTAATATACCTAATTGGTAATTTTTTTTGGTATTTAATAAACTTATTTAGTGTGTGGTGTATTTTCTCTCTCTCTCTAATTAAATTTATTGACATTTACGGATAGGATTTCTATTATATTTATAAATAGAGTAAAAAAATTATATATTCATGTTGATGTGAATATTAATTATCCAAGTAGTATTTATTATTCAATATAAGAAAATAGCAATATATATATATATTAAAAATATAAATATTCTACATATATATTTATATAATACAAATATATATATTTCAGATAAGGTTTGGATTGAATTTGATAATACTCATATCCTATTATTTAATTATCAAATAAAATAATTATCTAAAAATATTATTAATTTAGATTAATTTAAATCAATTTTCATCGAATTTGAATTAAATTATCACACCTATTTGACATAGCAAAACATGCCATGCATACATAGCCAGCCGATCAAAATGAATAAAAATTCAAAACCCACCCAACTTGAGCATCAATGGAGCAATACAATGTAGATTGTCTCTTCAAACTCCTAAAGGTTATTTTGAGGGGGAAATAAAAAATTATAAATTAATGGATCTTGCGTAGAGAATTTATTTATAGTTAAAGGATAGACGTCCTTTATAAAGAGAGAATATAATTTAAAAAATCAGAAATATGTTTTTGATTATTATCATTAAAACAACCAATTTACGTGGTGTCTATTTAAAAATATTTTGAATTTTAAATTTATATAGACTTGTATTATTTTTTATTATTAATTAATTTTAATTATAAGAAAAAATAGAAATAATAAAATTTAAACTCATTATTATTTAGTTATTAAAATTCTAATACTATATCAAGTAAGTATTTAAACTTAATTTTTTAAATAAAATTTTAAAATATAATTTATATTGTTTATAAAAAGGATGAAAACGTTGAGTTTTATATCATGAGCATATTAGGAGTGAGAAGAGTTTCCAAAAAAGGTGATGCTGACCATTTGACCTAACAATAACAACTAGCTAATTGGCTTAATTAGCAATTGAGTTTCAACAAAAAGGTGATACTGACCATTTTTCTGGTTTTCGAAATCATGAAAAAATCATCTAAATAGTTTGATTTTAATTTTTTTTATGGGCTAATTAATTGGCTTTTTTCGTACTTAAAATCGCAATAAATAGTATAGATTAACCGGCAGTATTACAAAAAAAATTTCAAGACTTTGTCTTAACTACTACATCTAAGTCTTGAATCTGTATACTCTAGCTTTTTAACTCAAATCAACACGTATATCTCCGCTTAAGCAAAATTTATTCAAACTCTTCTGGGTTGGAGCGGTTGAAAAAAACGATGAATTTGTTTTATATATATATATATATATATAGAAAAAGACACCTAATAGTGTTCATGAAGATCCACTTTTACATGGCCTATATATATTATCTGAAGCGTTTGTGCCTTGGATGGATCAAAATCAATATTGTTCGACCCTATCCGACTTGGAATGAGTAAAAGGATTGCTTGACATACATTTTTCTGTATTTGTAGCTTTGGCTCATTAGTTTAGAGACACAGTATCCTTTTCATGAAGTAATTATTGGCGCTCTTAGAGAATAATATAAATTATATTCTGGAATCTCATTTAATAGCTTAAGTTATTGGGTTGAGATAGTTTTCTGGCATGGTATCAGAGCTTTAATGACCAAACGGTCACGAGTTTGAATCTCACTATACTCATTTATTTGATAAAAATTAAGCACAAGTTAATATGAGCTTATGCAAATTCCAAGCTCAAGGGACTTTCACTTGAGAAGGTGTGTTAGAGAATAATATAAATCATATTCTAGAACCTCACCTAACAGTTTAAGCTATTAGGTTGAGATGGTTATCTGAAAGTTACCCTATTTTATTTCTCATTCTGATCTGTCCCAGTCCAAAACATTACTTGTATACCCCACTTACCTTCTACATCTTCTAGGCAAGGAACATAATATTTAAACTACAAACACTCCAGTGTCCTTTCAAGAAAGAAAACAAAGCTGCAGCCAGAAATTTATTTCATATTTTCGTGTTGTGCTTTTGGTATAGATCACAGATGAACACTCAAAAGAGAAAAGTTCATGAACAGAACTGTAGTTTGGAAACATTTGCTTCTAAGCAGATGGCTTCCGATGGGAACATGGGCTTTTGCTTTCAGTTTAATTTACCAGTCCTTCATGAAGGCTCAATACCCAAGTTCAGTCCAGGGACTTCCAGTACACCTTCAGCACCCATCAT
>Ga0325410_1003154_pt1 | contig 18536 bp, 7 predicted proteins | sample PopdelMetagenome_16_FD_206182 | JGI IMG/M metagenome (GOLD analysis project Ga0325410, IMG submission 206182) | Populus deltoides microbial communities from Bellville, Georgia, United States - Xylem-PdIQD-R3 | ecosystem: Host-associated > Plants > Phyllosphere > Stem > Wood/Secondary xylem... | reverse complement strand
GGACCAATTAACCAATTCATGATGGCATCGTTTATGTTCAGTAAAGACTCCAAACATGTTGGAGCCTTGAACTGGTGAAGCCCAACTTGCTTGAACGATGGAGTTGGCTGGGGAATTATTAACCCATCAAGAATCAATTTTGAAAGTTCTTCGAGTTCTAAGGCACCAGTTGGTGTCAAGAATGGGTCTGTGGTCAGAACCCAGTTCTGCTAAGTGGAGAACTTTATGAGAAGGGAACTGCAACTCTCATGAAGAATTAGCGAGAAATCTGTCAAGCCTTTCATGAACGTTTCTCATGCCATTCCTCCGATTATCTAAAGCCAGAACAGCCCAAGTCCAAAAGGGACAAGGAATCAAGGAAGGGACAAGAAACAACTACTTTAGAATGATTGTGAAGTGAACTAGCACGATGCTCATGCGGATTAACAGCATGTATATTCTATCTGGGTAAGGAAGACACTGAGAAATTCTTTCTGGGTCTGTCATCACAACTAGCATGGATGTTGATAAAAGTCCAAGAAAAATCAAGTTGTGGATAAGATAATTGACACCAAATATAGAAATCATCAAATTGAATAACCTTCACTGAGATATCATTAGCCAATACAAATCCCACTTGCATTGCTCGATTAACCATGAAGATTAACAGTAAAATAAGTTAGAAACAACCCAGCAGCATTCCATGGTGGCGTCTTCTATGAAAGATGAGTTCCCAGCAGAACTAACGGTAGAAAAGAACCCTATCCTCCTTATACTCTTTAAAAAAAATAAGTAAAAATACTTTAAACTATCATCGTTATTATAATCTCAAACATGTCAAACACTCTTGCCCGTCCCCGGGAAAGTTCGCACATGAGACCCTTTTAAAGGAGAGCTCATTCAGCCTTTCTTGCGTAGTTTTCTAGATTACAAGGCCTAACACTTTCATGGTGGCAGGCAAAGCCATGATTCCTGCTCCAACTATTGTAGTTGATAAATTGAACACAGCCCCAGTAAAGGAAGCTCCATTCAACTCATCAAAACCAACATCCTCTTGCCTTTTAGGCAATAAGGGAGCATTCTCATCAACTGGCCTGTTCCTCCTTGATTTCCTCTCCTTCTTCGAAGCAATATTTCCAGTTGTCATCTTTCTATTATCTTTAACTGGTTTCTCCAATCACAATTTTCAAACTTTACACAAAATCTACAAGGCAGATTACTCTCCTACTGCCTGCTACAAGGATATCTGTGACATTAAAAAGGAGAAAAAAAAATCGCCTTCAAAACTGCAAGATAAATGAAGCTTCAATATTAGATTCAAGTAATTAGCAAAGTGAAAGAATCCTGACCTGAGTACTTTTGTAGGTATCCAAATCATTAGTTATTAAACCCGATACAGAATTGACCCAGCCAAAGAGTCGGGTTCCGGGTTTTATGGGTCAACCTGAATCAACCTGGAAAAATTAATTTTTTTTTTAAATTTTAATATTTCATATGAAAAAATCATTGTAAATATAAGTTATACATATTGTAAACAATGAAGTTTAAAAAAATATTTTAAAAAGTTTTTTATTCCACATTAAAAAGATATTATTTTAAACTTTTAATTGAAGTATTTAAACAAAAAATATTTTTTATCCCACATTGAAAAAACATAACTATTTTCTTGGGAACATAGAGTATATATACTAATAAGTTTCAAATCCTACATTGAAAAAACATAACTTTTTTCATAGAAACATAGAGTATATATACAAAAGGACTTCAAATCTCACATTGAAAATATAATATGTTATCCTTTTAAGTTGAAGGATTTAAACCAAAAGGTTTTTTTATCCCATATTGAAAAAACATAACTTTTTTCTTGGAAACATAGAGTATATATACTAATGGGTTTCAAATTTCACATTGAAAAAACATAACTTTTTTCATAGAAACATAGAATATATATACGAAAGGGCTTCAAATCTCACATTAAAAATATACTATGTTATCCTTTTAAGTTGAAGTATTTAAACCAAAATTTTTTTATCCCACATTGAAAAAACATAACTTTTTTCTTGGGAATATAGAGTATATATACTAATGAGTTTCAAATCTCATATTAAGAAAACATAACTTTTTTATTGGGAACATAGAGTATATATACTAATGAGTTTCAAATCTCACATTGAAAAAATATAACTTTTTTCATGGGAACATATAGTATATATATGAAAGGGATTCAAATCTCACATTAAAAAGATACTATGTTATCATTTTAAGTTGAAATATTTAAACCAAAAGGTTTTTTATCCCACATTGAAAAAATATGATTTTTTTTTTGGGAACATAGAGTATATATACGAAAGGGTTTCAAATCCCACATTGAAAACATATTATGTTATCATTTTAAGTTGAAGTATTAAACCAAAAGATTTTTTTTATCCCACATTGAAAAAACATGGCTTTTTTCTTGAAAACATAGAGTATATATACTAGTAGGTTTCAAATCCCACATTTTAGAAAAAAAACCGGGTCTCGCCAAGGTTCGCCCGGGTCATGGGTCGACCCGTCAGGTCTACCGTGTTTGGCCGGGCTGTTTTCCCAGCCAGTCTTTTATTAAACCTGGACCGGTCCAGTCACCGGATTAATCCATCAGGCCGGGCCGAATTTAATAATAATCATCCAAATAGGAACTCAGTGCTTTGGATTTCAAATGAGCTTATCAGGATCAACTATAAAACCCAATAGCCCTCAACAATACAATTTGCAAAGCCCAGCTTTAAAAACCTTTCAGAAATATTTTTTATCCCTCGGAAACGGTACTAAGCCAATTACAAAACAACCCAGATAACAAAACCTCGAATTTTTAAGCTATAAGAACAACCAAATATTCACAGTCATCAAAAGCTAGGATCTTAGTTATTAAAACAAAAATCCCAGAAATGACCATATATAAATACCAAACCAATCAATTTACAGAGGCAAAGCAACAACTCTTGAAGACCCAGAAAAGAAAGAAATCAAGATTGAGGGATTTAAAAATCAAGAATTTGACGGAAACAAAGGAGCCCAAATGTCAGAAGATAAAAGGGCTGTTGAGTTTTTACAAAGAGATAGATGTAATGTTCGATGTCTTGTCTTCGATTTATAAAAGAACAAAATAATCAATCAGAAGAAAGAGAGCTTGTCGTATGTCTGCACAGTCTTGTCTGTCTGGTAATGAAGAAATACACCCATTTACTCAATACGAGAAAAATGACGATGGCTATATATAAGGAATATAATAATTATAAGAACCGATCAGACTCCACCTTGTTCAAAGCTTATGTCGTGGATTGACCCAACCCAAGGTTTTCGTTATGAATTAACCTTACTCAAGCTCCGGTTATGAATTAGAGGATTAATCTGGTATTAATCTAGGTTATTTAAAAAACAAATTCAAAACAATATATATTTTTAATTTTTTTCATTTTAAGAGCAGCATTACTTCCACGGATTTTTGGTGGCCGGTGATTATAAAACTGTAATGAGAATTTCGTTATTATGTTTAGCAGGGTAACTAGATTGATTGCCCGTGCTTGGCCGCGGGTGATATTTTAGATTGCGTGTATGAAGGTATAATTTTGTTTGCCAGAACAAAAATAACATCCATGAAAACAAAAATTGCTAGGCAATGATAAGGAGAATTGCAGCTAAGTCTAGTATCAAAGATTTGATAACATAGATAAAGTTATAAACAACATCAAAATACAAATAAACTGCCAGATTGTTGAGCACTTAAAGGATTATGTAGTTTGCAAATTATATCAAAATTGCAGAGGCAACAATTATCTTCTTGTTGTAGAAATCCAAATCCAAGTCCTTAGTAGAGAAATTACTAGTTCTCTTGTGATGGTAAGACAATGAAATAAATTATGTTAAAAAAAGAAGAAGAAAGGATGTGTAGAAGGTGTGTGTAACATAAAATAACATGGAAGAATAACTTGTAAAATAAAAAAAAAAGTTTGCTATAATTTGATGTTGTAGTTAATGTCTTTTTTTTTTATATAAGTGAATAGCCTCTAGAAAAATATTTTTGGTTTTTTTGTTCTGTGTTACAGATGCAATTGAAGGTTGAAAATTCTATCCGCATTTCTGAATTAGATGAAGTTAAATGTGTAAGGATGAAGTAAGAAAATAAAAATTTAGCATATTTTTTTTTACACATCTTATTTTTATCGTTATACAAATATGTGTTGACGATCACAAATTCAAATTGCATGATCGCTAACAAAGATAAGAAAAAAAAAGAAAGCAAAGAACAATATAACAACCATTGACAGAACCTGAAAAAACCTTAGACCCAAGATCACAAAGATCCAAATCAGCAATGAACATAACTCCAAAGTAGACACATTGACATAACCCAAAAAGCCTATTAGGCAAGAAAAAAATCAACAGCACAGTCAAAGCAAAGCAAAGTTAATAGAAAAAACCAAAATGCAAGCTCCATATGCAACAACATTGGCAGCATGTTCATGAGCCAAACCAAAGCTTGCAAGCATAACGAACCAATGATAGAAAAAAAATAAACCGAACACACTGTAGAACCTTAATAGGACTCGCCAATATAACCTAGATCACCACGACAAATAGGTCTCACATACAATATCAAAATATGCCCCGCAATGTCAGAAAAAAAAAAACATGCTTCCAGCCCAAAATGACACAAAATCATGAGTTAATTAAATAGTGCAAACATGAAGCAACCTAAGGCTTTGTGTGAACATAGTGCAGAAAAAGAATGCTATTAAATAATGTATGCATTATGCCGATCATGTTGCAAAGGAATGAGATAACAAAATACAACTCATACATTACCTAGTAATATGGAAAAATACATTCCAAGACACACAGATAAGATGAAAGGAAAAAAAAACACAAACAAAACTGCAGAGGCAAATGAAAACAATAAGGGGAACTGTAGTTACTGAAATGAAAAAAAAAATCCCACATGACAACCCTTGCCAATTAAAAAAACCACATGGATTAGAGTAAAAAACTATCAACTATAAGGAACATTGACCTAAAATCTAAAAACAATTGCACGGACAAAGTAATATTTAGATATTGATGGGTTTCAGTATAGAGATGGTGTTTTTATATAATAATGGGTTACATTAATTTTGTATGGACAAAGTAATATTTAAATCACAAACATATATTTATTTGGCATATGTGGTTTTAGAGGAGCACAACCTTTTTTTACCTTTAATTCATTATATTTCTAATACTTCATCAATATAATTTTTTTAAGGCATTGGTTTAATATAAAAATGATGAGATTATGAGAAAAAAATTAATATAAAAATCATTTTCAAATAGTTCCACCTAGTCCAACAACTTAAGCTTTAAGTTAGGCATTGACAATCACTGTCCTTTAATTTTTCCAGCACTTAAAGTATGAGAGCAACGTAGCACAATTACTTTCCCTTTTCCTTTAAGAGCAGTTGCATTACACTAAGCTAAGAGTACTCTATTTGCCTTCCTCTCATCAAACTTCTATCACAATATGGTAGTCAGCGTGGTGCAGGAGCTGATCATGATATCTTTTGTGAATTTTTCAAGTTTGATAGCCCAATTCAAAATAGGAGAGGAACTGAGAGAGAAACTAAAGGATTGAAACATAATCCATGCATGCATTGAGGTCCTTTCGTGAACATGGAAAAAAAATCCAAGAACATCCAAAAAATTTGACAAAACCAACTCAAAATCAACATGCAGCAGGTAATTGCCATGAAATATCCCAATCGAAGCAAAACCAAAATTATTAGAAAAATCAAGCATCCAAATGATAGCAAAATATAAATCCAAGAAAACACATAACAACCAAGCAAACTAAACGAACATGAAAGGCATTGTAAGCAAACCAACTAAATGATGAGATTGATGTGTAGCCAAAAACCAAAACAACCTCTCCAGCGATGAACTGACCTTAATAGAAGATCAAAAACTTCTAACACTGGCAGATGCAAAGTGCAACCTAAAAACAAAATGGCAAAACAATAAAATTCCAAAATAATACCATGCCATGTGCAAACAAACATCACAAAACCAACCAAAATAATCACCTAACACAATACACCAATGCCTTAAAAAACACAGCAATAGCAAAAAAGAAGAAGAAGAAAAAAAACAAACTTCAAGCAATTGAAACCTAGAAAGATTAGGGAACCAACACGTAAAACTAACCAGACAAATGCAGCTACCAGACAATCTAAAAGGTCTTCATAAATCCATAATTAAAATCATGCTCTCCAATCACAAAAACAACATTCAAGTTCTTAAAAAAAAACCAATAAAACAAATAGGAATTCAGTAAAGCCAAACTTGAAGTGCATAGACAACCAACATGGCCAGTACAAAAACTCTTGCCAACCGAAGCACTGCAGCAACCAGCAGATCTCAAGCACACTCCGTAGCAAGACAAACACACACGAAACATAACATTAGCAACATTTGAAAATGGAACTAGAACACATACTTGCTAACACCAAAAAAACCTCCAAACTACAGAGCATGAAAAAAAAACACCAAAATCAAGACAATTAGAGTTCTGAGAAATGTTCCAAGAAATAAAAAAAAACATTATGAAAGAAACCATATAAACTCTTCGTGCCTCTCAAGAGAGAGATGAAAGTAATTATTAAAAAAAAAAACAGAACTACAAAAGGAAGACTATCTCAATCAATTTCAGGTTCAAACTCTCATGGAAATCCCTAGAATCCAGCAAAATCTAAAAGAAATCAGAGAAAAAACCAAGCCAAAACAGTAACAGCATCCATTTCGTGCAAAACCAACCAAACATCCAATCGTAGGCTACCAGACCAACAATCACCAAACAACCAGGTACATTGCAGGTAAGGTGTGCATTTAATGCCCAATTCTTCCACACTCAACAAATCAGAGGTCTCCCAACAATCACCGAATAACCAGGGACATTGCAGGTAAGGCATGCATTTAATGCCCAATCCTTCCACACTTAACAAATTAGAACACTAAGAGCCCAACCAAACACCTATTGGCTATCCGTAACTCAGGAAGCCGAGCCAAGCCAAAACCCAACAAACCAACCAGATCCACGAAACCAAGACGATGTTCCTCCTAGATAGAGACACCAGCCAACCCAACCTTGAAGCCACACACAAACCCACAGAAGCACACACAACCTAGAACTAACAGCTTAGAAACTCTCATCTCGTGCCAACAAACCAACAAGGAAATAAATCTTTAGCAATCCCAACTTCACGCGAGAAAACCACACAAAAGCAAACCTTCAAGCGATAAGAACCACTCCATTCTACTGTGATTACACTCAGTGGCTACAGTGTTTTCCTGAGCTCTTTTAGTTTTTTTTTTAATTTTTTAATTTTAATTGAGATGGATCTGGAATCGTGAACGTGTTCTTTGGTTTGTTTGTGAGGCGTTCTCTGGTGTTTGTGCCAGAAAAAAGAAAGGGATGGTAAAGCTATAACGTGTCAAAAAAAGACAGGAATATATATGGTAGGGAGACTGCCACGTATCCAACAAAATAAATGAAAAAACAACGAAAGAAAACTGGCCAAAACTTATCGCAAGAACGAAATTTAAAACGTAACCAGTGCAATCTATAGTGATTTTAGACACAATCTACAGTGATTCACTAATCTCTTTTAGTTTTTTTTAATTATAAGCACATTGGTCTGTGCCCTTTGAAATATTTTTAATTGTGTTATAAAATCAGAGCAAATAAGTTATTTTTAAAATTTGTTAGGCTATTTACTTAACTTAAGTTTTTAATTAAACTGTGTAGGAGCTAACTCGATTTAAATTAATTGGTTCTATAAGTTTAAATACAACTTTGATGATCGATAAAAACATGATTTAACTTTTAAAAAAACTTCAAGATAATGTTTTTTTAAAAAATATTAAGACCATGACAGATTGGATCGACATCGGTTGCCCTGTAACCCGATTCATAGACTCTATTAGGCTTAGTAACCTTTTTTATATTTTTTTTATTTAATTATATAATAAAAATAGATGCTCATAAAATTAAGCGACAACCTAAAAATAGACATTTATTTGAAACAATTATCCCTATAGAAAGCAAACGAAAATCCATAATGTAGTTTATTTCTCAACCAATCCAATATTAAAAGATAAAATAAAAAAAGAATAAAGTAAAATCAATTAAAAGACTAAAAACAAAAACAAAGCATATCATATCGATGGGTAAACTTGTTAAACCTATGAATCAGGTAAGCCAAGCTAGTACACCAAACCTGTGAACTGAGTTATAGACTCCAATGAGATTATAATTTGTTTTTTTAAAACTATTTTTTATTAACTATATTATTACAAAAATAAACGATTGCGAAATCAAACACTAACCTAATACCAATATGTTTTTTTAAGATCTTGATAACCTCATAAAAGACGAAACGAAACCAATTATAAAACTAAATTTCCAACTAACCCATTATCTAAGGATGAAATAAAAGAAACTAATTAAAAAAAAGTTAAACTTGTCAGACCCGTGAACAAAGTCAACTAGCCAAACCTGTGAATAGGTCCACGAACTATATAAAGTTTAATAACATAATTTTTCTGTGAAAGTATTTTTTTCAACTATATGAGAAAAAATAGACGATAAACAAGTCAAGTTCAATTAAAAAAAAAGATACCCCACCAAACTCGTAAACTAAAGTAACCCGGGTTATCCTGACAAACCTGAAAACCATGTTAATCTTATAGAAAGGTAAAATAAAAAGAAACAAATTATGAAGTCAAATTCTCAGTAATATCAATATTAAAAGATGAAAATTTAAAAAAATAAATTCATAATTTTTTTTTTTAAAAAAGCAAAACATTGTGGATCACTATTGTCATACACAGTGCAATGTATGTGGGTAAACAGTGGTTTCCTCACACCCTGTAATTTTTGTTATTTTATAAAGTTTAATAACATGATTTTTCTCTAAAACTATTTTTTTTTAACTATATGAGAAAAAACTAGACTATAAACATGTCAAGTTTAATTAAAAAAAGAAAAAAAACAACCCACCAAACTTGTAAACCGAGGCAACCTAGGTTACTTTGGCAAACTCGTAAACCATGCTAACCTCATATATTGACAAAATAAAAAGAAGCAAATTACGAAACTAAATTCACAACAATCTCAATTTTAAAATATAAAATTGACAAAAATAAATTTAAAAAAAAATCATAAAAAAAATTCAATAAAAAAAAAGCAAAACACTGTGGATTACTATACAGTGCAATAAGTGTTGGGTGAACAATGGTTTCCTTATATTTTTATTACTTTATATAGTTTAATAACATGATTTTTCTCTAAAACTATATTTTTTAACTATATGAGAAAAAAATAGACTATAAAAAGCCAAGTTTAATTAAAAAAGAAAAAAGAAAGAAACCCCACCAAACCTATAAACTAAAATAATTTGAGTTACCTTGACAAACCTACAAACCATGCTAATCTCATAAAAAGAAAAAGAAAAAATTTGATAAAATAATTTTTTAAAAAATCATAACAAAAAAAAAAAGAAAAGGAAAAAAAAACCACATGTTCAAGCAAAATAAAAAATAAAAAAAATGAGGGGAGACATTGTAGCAATTCACAGTGTTTTATGAGGAAAGCTATGGTGCTTTCTCACATGCTTTAATTTATTTTAATTCCTAGTCCAAATATCTTGTATGAGTTGGGTTGTGGACTTCCACATCCGAACTCCATATACTATCTTGCCTAAAAACATCAACCCTATACATGGTTGTCATTTAGTGTCATGCAATTATCAAGATAGGCTTTATTTAACAGAGTCGTTGTACGACTTGCCCATACCTAGCCCATCTAGTCACACTTCTCCATACTAAATGGAGTAACGTTTCTCAATAATGTCAATTATATCAAATGATTATCCCTAAAATAGGACACTGAGTCTTTTCTTATATACCGTTCATCACACGCAACGAGAAAAAAATGAACGAGTACTAGAACTCTAAGAAAAGAATCTTAAAGATAACACAAGAATAACAATAATAATTACAACCTTAATGATGGAGAAGGAGGTTTCTCATTCTTCTATCTATAAACAATCTTAGTTCACATCATTAGACCTCTCTAACGAGGATCTTAATCATTTATATGCATTATATATCTTTTACCTTATTAAATGTTGTTAACTTAAATATTAGAAGGTCTCTTACTCCAAGTGAGGAACTTGTTTCGCAGGTAACACTAGGGTGTCAAGTCTTGCTAGTTCAATAAAGCTCACTCAATTGTATTAGTGATGGACTCCTATTTTCCAAACTTTCTCTCAAACTTTTCAAGTCATTTCCAAATCTTAATGTTCAAAATCCAAACTTACCAACATAACAGGAGAAGGCACATCAATCTTTAAAGCTTGAGTTGAGAGTTTTTTTAATGGTGGTATATGTGGGAAAAGAATAAAGGCAAGTTATATTCCTTCTTCTATATTATTTTTATTATCTTTTAACTTTTTTTTGGCAAATATTCTAGAAAGATGGACATAAAAAGGATGTTAATTTTCCAACTAAGAATGCTCTATTAGGATTCTTGAATCTCCAAAAACTTCCATCATAAAGGGAAACCTCTTCATAAAGTAAAAGACTAAAGTATGTTTATGACATTGTCTTGGAAAAACCCCCCTAAGCCATTAGACCAACAACATCATCATATCCATCTAATGAAGAAAATTATAATAAGTGATGAAGATTGCCCATCATACAAATATATCTCCATGATCGGTCATGATGAAAAGCTCCATAAATCATCATGACTGATTTGGAAAAACATCTTTATGACTGGTGTCCATATAAATTTATCTTCATGATCGATTATAACAAAAAACTTTATGAATGATATCCATGAATCTCTATGATCAGTCCACAAGAAAGTCTCCATAAATGGTCTTTATATAAATGTATCTCTATGAATAAATGTTTTAAAAAAACCTCTATGAATATCTATAGTTAGTACAAACATAAAATCTCTAAGAGCAATTTTATGAAAACATGTCTCCATGACTAATCTTAGCAAAAGAACTTTATGAGCAATTCCTATGAAAATATAATTTGTTAAGTTATTCTTTTAAAGATTAAGCTATACAAGAACCTCTATGAGTACAAAGTATTCACCATTAAACTGAAGGCTACTTAGCTTTAAAAGAACCTATGTTTAAGCAAGGGGACAAATCAACCTAAAAATGATATATTCCTTAAGGAAAAGGTTACCTTACTTAAACGGGCTCATTTCCTACAAGGAAATCCACAACCTTCATGCTTGGTCTATAGAACAAGCACCATCACATGTAAATTTTCAAGCACCTAATGATTAACCTCGCTCATATATATCACTAACATCTTCATAGACAAGATAATCTTAGCTAATGCTAAGGGACACCACCTTACACCCCATATGTAGGTCATACTATACATATTCATTAATTATCCTATAACATTAGATATAGGCTTATCTTTTTTTTGCTTAGGTCTTAAACCATTTACACGTAAGGAAACTTTAAATTCTCTAATTGGGTCATCAATCCCTAAAAATCATCATTACTAAAAATATAATGCTATGAAACTAAAAACTACCGGTGAACAATAATGTCAATAACAAGATAAATGAGATAAAATAATCCTTAATTGGGCCAATATTTGGTACACATCAATAGAAACTCATATGATCGGGGTTAAAATTATAAAAATTATTTTAGTAACATCATTATTCTCTTTTTACTTAAGGGGTCTTCACTGTTGAGTTTTCTCCAACTATTTCCAAGTCAGATCTCCCCTATACCATAATGCTAGCAACATCGATATTAAATACATGTTTTTGTAACACGATCTTACTCCGTAAGGGTCTCTATGACTATTTCCACCTTATTTGAAGGGTGCTTTTTTTGCTCCAAAAAAGCCTCCACGGTATCCATCTCATATCTTTTCAATAAGGCTCTCTTCACTCCACTAAAGGATCCACCTTTAAATCCACCCCCTTCATGAGATGCTCTCTATGTCTGCCTCTTCTAAAGGCTTCCTCATCCTCGACTTCTCATTCAAATATTCACCTCGAGTAGCTGCACTTGCACACCTCGAATAAACTTTTTCAAATTCTAAAACTTTTTAAAGAGAGAACATTTATGAGAAATCCACGTTCGCCTTTTGAGATAGGTAGAGTTCACTCATCAAGCGTACCAAATTATCATTTAAGATGATTAATATAGAATTAGTCCTCTCATATATGGCTAGGAATTCATTCAAGAAAGTCTTTAAGAGATCTCATTAATAAGTTTTTAGCCCGATCATTATTGGCCTCAACATAGGCCCTATTAACCTCACTTTAGCCTATAACAAGACTTGCTCTACCTCCTTTACTTTTAACTAGCAAGTGAAAATATCTTGGTTAACTTTTTTAATGCTCAACCTACAGACCTCAATTCATATTGCCTAGGTATTTTTTTATTGCAAGACCTTCTCATATAAATTTTAAGAGTTACGAAGTTGGACCTTTAACTATGCATATATATCCTTCCTGTCTCAAGAGCTTGAAGATTCTTCTTGGTGACAACAAAGGCCCAAGTCATTTTCTCATACTCGGCCTCTCAATGCTTGGAAATAAGGGATTGAATTTGCAAAGTTTATAATTGTCTCTTTATAAAAAAAAACAAAAAAGTAGTATTTTGAAAAAGAAAAGATGAATAGTATCTATATGAAGCATTACTTGTATAAAGAGCTTTATCCTAAAGCTTTAAGCCTCGGATGATTTGTTATAGGCTCTTAAACATGCTCACCATGAGAATGACATTATATCCCTTCAAAGAAGGGTTAGCTTCCAGTAAGGTCATTAAAACATGTTTTTTTTTACCTTTCTAGTTCATTATAATGTGAAAAGGTATTCCACTCTAGCCTTTTATGGTTGAGAATATGAAGCAACAATCATTACCTTCATTATAGATGGTTGAGGAGATGTTAGACTTTTTTTTCGAGAAGGTGTCCAAATAGGAACAATTACATCAAAAAGGGGTAGTTAAGTCCCGTTGCACCAATACTAAAGGATAAGCAAAACTTGCCTTCTCTAAATTGAACAAGTGCCTTCATTTCTAAAAAGACAGTTGTTGTATGTTTGCGGCATCGCGACGATTATCCTCTCAAATTAGGATCTTATTCTTTATTAGTAAAAAAAAAAGATAGAGTCGTCACCTAATATTTTGGTAATTAGAAACCCTAACTTGCCTTAGAGTCTAGATAAAGAGACTTATTATGTATAAGAATAATGTATCACCTCTAGCATACCTTAACTAAGATAAAATACATTATTTATTTGTCTGATATAAACTAAAGTGCTGTTATGTTTTCTAACTATTGGTCTATATAATGGTTAAAATCAATCCACCCTAGTAGAGTGAACCATAACCTTAAGGTCAAGCCTAACAATTCTAGAGTCGAAACATGTTTTTGTATTTTTCTTTAAAGAAGAAGATTTTGTCATGGTTATTAAAAGAATGAGTATTAGACCTATATGGATGATGAGAACCAGACTTTGGATCCTATGAGTGGCAGAAATGGGTTTTGACCTTATTTCTTTCAAAAATCTAGTAAATTAAGAATTCTTGTCATTTTTTATAAAAGAAAACATATATTTTTGTTTCTTTTGTATGTAGACCCAATGACTCAATTTATTTGAGTCAAATCTTAATAGATTTAATAAACTTGTTATTAAATCTAAATATACATGCAAATTCTTTTTTTTTCTCTATTTTTTTATGAAAAATGCTAAAACAAATATTTTTTCACTTATATATACAAAAATTGGTATTTTCTTTTCTATTTTTTTTAACAAACAAACTAGAAAAACATGCTTTTTTCTGCAAGGATAGAATATGTAGAAATATTTTTTTTATAATAGTAGAATATACAAAAAGATTTATGAAAAGACTTGGCCATAATGCACTCCAAATAATTCTTCACATAAATTTGATGTTATTTTATTTATTTATTTATTATTATTATTATTTTGCTTATTTTTTATGAGAATGTCACTACCAATACAAATAATAAAAAACTGAACTTTCACGATGATAATAATAAAAAATACATCAATTTGATGTTATTTTATTTATTTATTATTATTATTATTTTGCTTATTTTTTATGAGAATGTCACTACCAATACAAATAATAAAAAACTGAACTTTCACGATGATAATAATAAAAAATACATCAATACATGAAATTTCCATGACAAAATTTCATTCGGGTTTAAAATTGACGTGGGAAAACGGCAAAGATTGCTGGCAAAATCTGATTGGACCACGTGTAACGCGTGTGATACACGCGCTGCCTTATAATACGTTAACATCACGCGCCTAATTAATAACCTGCAGGCAAAAGAAACAAAAGGCAGTGAAAGTCAATTGATTTGGGGCTCTTTTCTTTTTCCAAGCTTCTTTCTTTTAGAAGGAATATGGTTTTTCTTCTGGGTGTTTGACCAAGAGAAGCTTTCGCGGGTTGGGGAGGAAGAGAGTTAGGCTGCCATTGGTGGACCGCGGTTGGTTGTGACCGAGAGTGGGAGAGGTTGTAAGGGAGGTTTCTGCTGGATCACGGTTGAGAGGCTGGGAATGATTTTGATTTTTGTTTGGAAGGGGAGAAACAGTTTGATGTGGCTGTCAGGCTGACGGGTCTGTGGTGAGGAAGGAGGAGAAATACTATTGTGGGGTTACCAGTGGTGGCACGACCATGTATGGCGGGAGCTTCTGATGGCCACGGTGAAGGGCTGGAGGTGAAAGTGACAATTTTTACTGGGAGGATGAGAAGGTCTTGGGTTGATGCTGGTGTGGGTTAGTTGTTGGTGGTTTGGGTGAGTATGCTGGATGGTAATTTGTGAGGAAAGGCTGATGGAGGGTGACTGGATGATTCTCCAGTGTTGGGTGTCATTGATATGGAGAAAAATTTGCAGATGATGTTTTGGTTTGGGTTTTCTCGGTTCCCTCTCCAGTGTTCTTCCTGGTGAATGGAAGGCCGGTGGTGGTTGTTGCTATAGGTTGAATCTGGCTGAAGCTTGTGTCTGGGACGGTGAAGGACGGTGAAGGCCACGGGTAAATGGGAGAGGGGTTGGTGTGAAAAGACAATGATGGTGTTTTATTGTTGAGGTGTTCTTGTTTGGGAGACAGGGAAGGTGCCGTGGACAATGGTGAGGGAGGTAGTGTGGTCAATGCCTTCGACATGGGAATGGAACTTATACCATCCCAAAATCTCTTAATCTTATTTTTCTATTATTTGATTGATTGTATCTTTAAATGAATCAATTTATTTTTTCAGATTTAACTATTTATTACAAAATTATTTTTGTTTCTTTTAATCTTAATTTTTAAACCAAATTAATTTATAATTTTAAATTAATTTTTCAATTAATCTCTTAAGTAACTCTTAACTTATTTGTTCCAAAATTATTCTTTAATATTAATTTTTTTTTCATTCTTAACTAAATTAAATTAAATTATTTTATTTAATTTACTTTTCAACTCAAATCTCAATTATACTCTAAAATTTCTCAAACTTTATTTTTTTTCTAAGATTTGGTTTAATTTTGACTCCAAATATATTTTATTATTTTTTAACATAAAAACAATAAAAAAAATCTATAAAATTAACTAAATTTATTGAAAATACATATTGTTTTTTGATTTTTTGATTTTTTCTCAAAATATAAAAACAATGGAGGTAAAAAATTGGATTACAACAAGGCTCGAGTAAAATCTCGAGGTTTTGTTTGAGAAAAAAATTTGTTTTATTTTTAACATTTATTTTGTCAGCATGAATAATAACGAGTAGCTTTATTCGTAATGTCATGATTTTTGTAAAAATGTTTTTTCACATTTTGACAACGTCATTTATTAATTCAAATGACTTGCTTGCTTGATTAGAAGAGATTTTTAAAAGACATGTAATGTAGGCTATGATTTTTGGCTATGAAATAAAAAGATTTGTAGGCTTAAAAAGTGTTTCAAGGTTTTAAAGACTTATGATCATTGTCATAATGTCTTCTTTTTCTTTCATCTTGTTTCTTTGATTTGCCTTTTTTTGTTTTGTTTTGGTTAGGCATCTTTATTTTGTTTTGACCTTCACTTGGTAATATTTATTATTTCTGTTTGGACATGCCCCCAACATTTTTTTTTCTTGGGCTCTATGAATTTTTCATGGCATCTCCTCAGTTTTTGATATATGAATTTCTGTCTGTCTCCTAGTGTGGGGTGTGATCCTAGTTAAGATTAACTATTGATATTTGAAATTTCTATTTGCTCCTAATGTGGGGTATGATCATAATCAGAGTTTTTACAACGAAAAACTTATTCGGGTTTAAATGGGGACTACAAGGGATATATTTTTAAAATATGAATGGATAGAAAAGATGATCTTTCATCATTCCAAGTGCAAACAGTTGGAACTGATAAATTTTGTATTCATTTAGTGTAATGGTTCGAAACTTTTGCATAAGAATTATGTTTTCTTAAATCATTTACTAGCAAATCAAACTACATGTGATTATGCATATAACTAAAATATGGATCAAGAGCCATGAGATGTGAGCACACTTTTTATTTTTAGTTCAAAATTATTTGGTCACCTTAAAATAAGAATTGCTTGAATGACTTGCTTGCTATTTTACGAAAAGTAATGTTTAAACATTGTTTAAAGCAAATATCAAATTATTTTTGAAATAAAAATGAAAATTCAATTTTCAGAATTAATTTGGCAAAGAGTTTTTTATAATAATCGATTTCATCATAATGTTTTTGAACAGAGCCATGAAATCAATTATGATGATAAATTTTATGAGTATAAAAAGGGTAAGGATAACATTCTGGTATCTTGCATAACACACCTTAGAGTTTGATCATTTATGGACAATAATAAAAATGCTAAATACTATTTTCATAACAAACATTTCTTCATTTCAATGCAAAGATATACTATGAAAGACAAAATCTATTAAAAGATACAATTGAGTTTTTGCAAAACATCTTAACATAAAACAGGTTTTGAAGACTTTGTTTATGAAGCTGTAATGTCACAGCCTCCAAACTAGCACCAACAACAATTTAATACCAACGAGTAGCCAAACCCATTATAGAGAGCAAGAACCTGTAGAGAGAAGTTAGATCTAGAAGAGAAGGAAGGAAACAAACCAAAACTTTGTGTGTGGGTTTCTTTTTTTTACAAGTAACAATTAAAGGCACTGTCATTACAAGAAGATGGAGAAGCTCTCGATCCACTAGAATCCCCTTCTTAATGGTGATGGTGTGTGGTTCCACACGCCGACAGTGGCGATGATGCGTGGAGCACATGTGCCACCACTATTCATGCAATCTTAAAATCTTTTAGTGTGATTTCTGAGTTTCCAGCAACTCCAAATTATTTTCAACCTTAAAAAGGTTCATTTTGTAAATTTTAGATGTTCAATGTGTGTTTAATTTATTGTGAATTTTTAAATTTTGATGGTTTGTAAAGATTGAAGGGTATGTGAGTAATTAGTGGTATAAAAGTATGGTTTGCATTTTATTTTATGTTGTGTTAAATAAATGGTAAAAACAAAAGAGATAGATAGAAAGGATAAATTTTTTAATCAACTGTTTTAATTGCATATGACCAAGAATCTTAAAAATCCATGTCGCATGAATTTTACAACAAGTTTGTAAAATTCCAAAGGATTTTAGTCTATATTTTAAAAATATTACAAACTTATTTTTGGCAAAGAAATATATAATTCAGTTTTAATATAAGGATAAAAAAAACATACAGAAGGGTTAATATCCAAAATATTATTAGGGATAATAATTTATTATTCACTTTTAATATAAGAATTAAAAAACCTATATGGGGTTTGTCATAAGCCAATTTTAGGTTTCCCCTTAAATTTACCTTTTTCTTTTGAAAATAAAAAAATAAAAAATCAGAAAAATAAAAATAATAATAACAAAAAGATTGGCAACATGACAAGAGCAGTTTGAGAAGGGTTTTAACTGTATGAAGGAACCAAGTTGAAATCTTGGATAAATTTAGGAGCTCAATTGCTCCACATTGTACCCGTGATTGAAAGATAATACAAATTCAAGGTTAAATAAAATGATTATCAGAGAAATTTGCATAAAAAATAAGTCTTAGGACTTAATTAAGTTTTCAATAGATTAATTTGATTTAATCATGAGTTCAATTAATGGTTTAATTAAATTTTAGAATTAATTTGGTCAAATTAAAAGAATTAAATAAGTGCAAGGATGTAATTAAGCTTTTAATGAGTTAAATTAATTTTATTAGAGACTTAATTGGTAAAACAATTAAGTTTGGAAACTTAATTTGAGCTTAATTAAGAAGATTAAAATTTGAAAGGACCAAATTTATTTTTTCCAAACTCAATTAGGTGAAATCAATGTTAAAATTGCAAGAAAATCAAAGTAAGGGGGTCAATTAAGGTCCAAATTGAAGAAATTCAAGACCAAAGACCTTTTTGCAAAA
>Ga0325410_1003150_pt1 | contig 18539 bp, 8 predicted proteins | sample PopdelMetagenome_16_FD_206182 | JGI IMG/M metagenome (GOLD analysis project Ga0325410, IMG submission 206182) | Populus deltoides microbial communities from Bellville, Georgia, United States - Xylem-PdIQD-R3 | ecosystem: Host-associated > Plants > Phyllosphere > Stem > Wood/Secondary xylem... | reverse complement strand
AAAAAAACAAAAAACACCACAATAACAAACTAAACCAAAGACAAAAAAAAAAAAAAAAAACACTTCTTTACATTTATCTAAAGACATAGGAGAAATCACTCGAGGATCAAGTACCATACCCAAGATCAAAGTTATTAAAAATGTTTTTTTGACGAGACAGAAAATATAATGAAACTTGGATCATCAAATTATAAGTAAAATTTTTTAACTAATTATACATTAATAATTCTAATCAAAAAATTAAATAACATTAAAATCTGATAAAGAGAGTTAATAACATTATAATCAATGAGTGATCTAAATAAAATAAGAGAGATTGATAATATGAATCAAGAAATTAATGATATGGAGAAATAAAATTTTTCAGAACAAAACTTCTCAATAAAGAAAGGAATCACTGAATGGTAGAAATTACACAAGAACATGGTGACAACTTGGTTATTCCCATCATAACAAGTCCTAATATAACCTTTTTGGGTTGCAAGCTAATGATCCTAAACTAGTAATTAACTAATATAAATTCAATAATAAAATATACCCCTAAACAATATCTAATGCGTCAAAACAAACCCAAATTAAAAATAATTATTCAACATTAAATAAATAAATAAAATAGGATAATAAAACAAAGTCTCCATGCTAAAATTTCTCCTTATAGTCTAAATATTTAATTTTCACACATTCTTGATAAATTTCAGTCCTGATTTCATACATGTTATTCTCTCTTATCTGGATAAATTAATAGGCATACAATATATGGTTGAAAATCTTGAGATGTATAATTTCTATCTCAACTTGAATTGTAGCAAAATCCCACCTGTAGCTCCATATATGTCCCTAACAGTACATGAAGGTTTACTTTAGCGGATTTGACAAGATTTATCTAGTAATTTTGACCCTCTGGAATAACATGTTTCTAAACTTTGTTTGACTTGAAAATTTACACTATAGTTTCATGTGTCTAATATATCATTATAACCTAATATACAGTTGAAAGATATGTCTAATCTTGTAAAATTAGTCAGTAGATATTTTAAGGTTAAATTTATACTTGACCTGGTTTATATTATAAATTAATTAGTAAAATTATAAAATCAGATTGAGTTTGTTGATTTTATCAATTTTTCACGAGTTAAGTTTAATTTTACTAATTTTAAAATTTTTAATCTAATTTTATATATTATATACATATTAACTCATAACATCATTGATTTTACTAGTCAACTATTTTGACAACAATGCTCAAGATATCTGACCTCAAAGGCCAATCAAAAGTTTCGACTCCATGCATGGAGACGTTTTGCATAGAAAATTACAAGGCACAATAAGCTAATTGAAAGAATGATTAATGATGCCTTGCATGCGTGTTGAAACTTTCTCAATAATTTAAGCAATTAAGAGGTTTAAACCAATGTTATTAAAACTGGCTTCATTCAAAAAGTTAATTTGATATTTTATTGATTTAAAATTTAATTAGAGTTTGATTTCAAGATTAAGATAATTCAGGTAAAAGTTGATCAGATAAAATCTAGTTAACCTGATCAAAAACTGATTTAATTTTTTTTTAAATAAAAAAATAAAATGATATTATTTAACTTTTTAATTTTAAATTGATTTGAATTAGTTTATATTAATTAGCCCAAACCTTGACTTGGATTTTAAGGGGAATTTTAAATTATATCAAGTTTAATAACTTTAATTAAAAGTTTTTAATGCATTGGCATATATTACAAGTTTAGAGAGAAGTCCATTAACAATAGGGAAAATCTTGAAAATCATTTATTTATTATTTATTAGTGGATTTCATATCACGCATGATTTTATTTTTGTGATAATATATTTATTATTAGGGTAAAAATTGATTCATTTGTGGGTTTGATGTATACAGATTGAATAAAGCACAGCTGATTACTAACTTTAATGACAAGATAATAATAATAAAAAAAAAAAATGAATGATAGAATTCTGTTTAGATTTATAACATCTAATAAGAAATAAGCATAGAGATTATTGCTATTACGGATCAGTGACCAAATTCTTTTTCTTTCATATTCATAAAACCTGGACGGTGCCATGTTTAATTTTGAATTATTTCAGTTTTTTTAAATAATAATTTGAGTTTACTTGTTAATTTCAGCATAGAGATTAATTACATAGTTTTGATATATTAATATTAGAAATAAATTTGGAAAAATAAAAAAATTATTTTAAAAAAATCTACTGTATAAAAATAACCTTTTTTACACTTTCAGTCATGTCACGGTAATGATGAACGGAGCTTTGCTGGGCTTGGACTCGAAAGCCGAAATAGCATTAGGCTGCTTTGGTTCCCAAAAAGGCAAACCTTTCTCTTACCAGGACATAGGCACAGTCATCATGGCATCCTATTTTGCTGCTAACAAAACAGAAACAAAACAAAATCCAAGCTGTGCACACACACTTCACAGTACAAAATCCTTCCTAAGCCGTAGAATTCCACCAATGACAACCTCAACACCCTCCTGAAGTAAAAGTAAAAACAGTCTTCATCGTCATTGAAAGAAAGCAACTCTCTCTCCCTCCTCTTTGTCTATCCATCTACTGATCCACGACAAGCCAAAGTTGCCTCTTTTTGAATAGGAAGAGACCAACCATAGCAAGGCATCGGTCAGCTAAACCCAAAATCAAAAGGATAGAGATAAAAGCTTGAAACACAAACAGAAAGACCCATCTTTATTTTACAAAAGAATATACCATATCTTGTCTCGAGTGTCCAACACATAAAAGAAAAAGAAAAGAATTTCCTATGCCATTAAGCCAGTAAGCACTCACCACCCAACAAGAGAAAGACATCAATACTATCAAAGAAGTTTCTTTTCCAACTCTTTTCAGCTCCCCTTCTTTCTCCTCAGAACTTCCTTCTCAAGCTGAAATCTTTCACCTCCATTGATACAAAAGGACAAGCTTTTATTGTTTGAAAGCTTGTTATTTGATTAAGAAAAGCTTGGTGAAGCTTTTTCATACAAGTTTGGAGGGCTAGATCTGAAATGGGTTTTGTTTAAAACAAAGATTTTTTTGTTATTATCTTGTCCAAATTTGCTGTTGTGTATCATAATCTTGTCTAGATCTGTTGATGATGCGTTCGGTTTTTTTCTGTTGCTAGAAACAGAAAAGCCCATTCGTCTATATTTTTGGCAGGTCATAGAGGTATAAAGATACAAATATTAGAACTTTGTTGAATTTCTCAAGAATTGAAGTTTGATCTTGAGGGAGGGAGAGCAAGAGATAATGGATATTGATGATTTTAGATTGATATTGGAGAGTTCAGGTGTTGATGTTTGGACTTTCATTGATACAGCAATTGTTGTGGCTTCATTGGATTTTGGGTCTGAATTAAAGAGAAGGAGGGATGATATTGTGGAGAGGTTATTTGCATCATCAAGCTCATGTAGTAGATGTAGGGACAGGAGTCTTAATGACATTAATATGAACAATACTAGTAATGGGGATGAAATAAAGGGTCTTGTAGAGAAGGAGAGTAGCCATGAAGAAGAGAAGGGGACAAGGGTAGCTGCAGATTCTCCTGTTACACCAAGGTCTGTTAATGGTGATGGTGATGATGATGAATTGGATCCATATGGAGGGTTGTTTGATGATGAGCCAAAGAAGATTTTGGTTATTAAGCAACAGCTTGAAGATATTGACCAGGTTCTGGCTCTCTGTTGTAGTTTGCTGTTTTTCTATTGGGGGTGTTTGTTTTTGTGGTTTGACTTTGGTATTTTTTGGTTGTGTTTTAGCCTGAAGATTCATTGGTTGATTTGCTTCAAAGTTTAGCAGATATGGATATTACATTTCAGGCACTTAAGGTGATTGTCTGAACAATTATTGAACTTATATAGTACTTCTTGTTGTTGCGTTTGTTCTTGTTGGTGAAGTCTTTTAATTAATTTTCTGGTGACTTTTTTTTTTTTTTAATGTTTAGGAGACTGATATTGGGAGGCATGTGAATCGATTGCGAAAACATCCATCTAATGATGTTAGGAGATTAGTGAAGCAACTTGTCAGGTATTGAAGATGCAAAGTTGTAGATAGTATGAGTTTCTAGCAGCTCAAGGTTCTTGTATTATCTGATTGAATTAAGTAGTAGTTAAAATGTTTTGATTTTTGTTGTCTTTGTGATTGTGCTCAGAAAATGGAAAGAAATTGTAGATGATTGGGTCAGGTTGAATCCACAAGGAGAGCATGCATCCTCTGGTTTAATGGGTAACATTCATCATCATCATCATCATCATCACCCAGTAGTTCATTCTCAATTTTGTTTTTCTGGGAAAATTGATATTAAAGTGAAATAGAGAATAACATTGAAGGGGTTAATGAGTTACAAATGGAAGTTAACAAGTATGTTTCTGCAGCTGATGGGGACTCACCCCAGCAGAAGCTTCCCCAGAATGGTCATCACCAGGTGAAAGACAATCTTTCCTTGCCATTGAAAAGTTGTTGAAATTTTCAAAAATTCTCTCTTTTGTTTGCTTTCTAAGATTCTGTTCTTTTTGTTAGGTTCCTGATTTTGCTTACTCTCCCAACCCTCACAGTGAGTGAAGAATCAGATTCAAAGTTGGATTTGGTCCATCTTTCATTCTCCTTATTTTAAATTTGATTAACCTGTTGTTTGTTTCCCTTCTTTTGCTAATGTCTTATGTAGATGGGAGTTCTGGATCAGATAGGAATAATTCTGAACCCGAAAGAAAACCAAAACCAGCTCCTTCTCGAAACCAAGCTCCGACCAAACCTGCTCAAAAACCAGTCCCTGCATCTTCATCTGCTCCTTACAATGTACAGGTATCAAGTGTACTGAATGAGAGTCTTTTGTTTGGTTGCTGATAAATGTAGACATGATAGGACACTTTGAAGCCTATGCATTTATGCTTGTGTAAAAGAATCAAAACAAGAGCATTCCGAATAGTAAATTTAAATTAGTTACAGAATTTTTCAGTTACTTGGTGTCTGTGGTTTTGTAGAGACAAAGAGAACAACCGAAAGCAAGCAATTTTGATGCTGATCAAAGGCTTGCCTCGGCAAGTAAAAGGCTTCAAGCGAATTATAAAGAAGCTGAAAATGGTTTGATTTCTGCTCTTTGTTTTCTGTCTGAATTTGGTTGTCTGAAAGTTCAAATTGTACAGTGTCACTGATTGGTAATTGGTGTCGTGCTGCTTTGCTTTGTGAAGCCAAAAAACAAAGAACGATTCAAGTGATGGACATTCACGAGATACCAAAACCCAAGAATAAGAACACCTTCTTTCCAAAGAACAGGGGTGCTGGTGGTTCTCATCAAGGGAGGCACTGGTGATTTTGGCAAAGAGATCACACATTGACCTCCATACCTAAAATACAAGGGACTTGAGGGGGGGGACACAGGAAAGCCTGAGTCCATTTTTATCCATTTATATTGTTTCTTTAAGGGGAGAAAACTTTTTTTCTCTAATTTTCTTTATGACAAGAAAAAACCCTTAAAATAGCTCGTTGGAAAATATAGTTTTGAGGTTCTCATTTGAAACAAAAGGGGAAAAAAGAAGCAAGTTGCTTGCATTTGCCTCATCATAGAAAGAACCCTAACAGAAGCTCATAGAAAAATAGGTTATTGTTGAGGTTCGCGTCGGCAAACTCCATGCGAGTGATGAGACTAGTTAGGCATTGTTTTTAGGCATAGATGAAGTTCTTGTGGTGTTGTCTTGATCCATTCATCATTATTTTAGGCTAGAAAAATGAAATAGCTTATTTCTCTTACAGAAGATAACAATACACTAGATGCTGAGCAAAGATAATGATTATTAAAGCTCAATGGCTTAGTCCAATATGGTGAGGATTAGGTTGTTGATGAGAGGAAAGGTGGTGGAAATTGGTTTGCACCAGCCATTATCTTATTATTATTTTCTTAGAAAAGAATGGAAGGGGACTTGCTTTGAGAAATGCAAGTCAAATCACCCTACCATGTGTCCATGGCTTCTTGTTGGAGAATGGAGGTTGCTTTCCTGGAATACCATAAAATTATTACTTTAGGCGGGTTTCAATTTTTTATTGAAAAATCTTTTCTATGAACTAGCTTTTTATTCTTTAACTTATTTCAAGCCAGAAAGTTTGACTGCATAACTGTTTCCTTATCTTCAACCTTAGTCCCCACGGCTTGTACTTCAAGGATGAACCTAGGGCATAAGTTGCCCGAGACTGAATCAGTAAATTGCTCAGAGGTTATTGATGCACATTATATTACTCAGCCAAGGCGGAAAGAAGCCCATTTTCAGCTCCAGCGCCTCCTGAAAAAAGTAATAAGAATGAGAGGTGTTAAACTTTATATAATCTTGGCATCTAACCATCTTCATGGCGGTAGAGTTTAGCCACCAAGGTAGAGTTTAGCCACCAAGTTCGAGATGGATTGGTGGTGGTAGAATTTAATCATCTTCATTGCAGTAGAGTTTAACCTCCGAGTTCGAGATGAATTGGTATGATTCCTTTACGTCTAGGATGGATCAGAATATCAAACTATAAATGAAGAAAGGCATGAGAGAGATGTTTTCTTGCTCCTCTGTTAAGCTCCTTAATTTGAAGAGTAAATGAGATACGTGCACAGATCATCTGGTAACAATGCCACAAAACTTGCCATTTCTGCAAGCTTCTTGACATTTTTGTTGGAAAATACAGAACAATTTCGAAGATCAATTCAACTTTGTAATCTCTTTTCAGAGAAGATGTGTGGCTATTTTCAATGAAGAAAGAAGGTGGCAACCAATTAACTCTAGCAATTTCGTCTCCTTCTCTGCACCAAGAAACTGCAGAAAAGAGATTGTGTGTCTATTTAAAGAAAAATTGTGGGTTGATAATGCTCGATTCTGAATTTGAGCACTGTTATTTATTAAGAATGTTTCTAATAAAATTGTTTGGGAGTTGACTGGTCATATATCTAGGGTTAATTAATAGCTTTGTCTATCTAATGAACATTCTAATTATTATTATTTTTAAAAAATATATAAAATGATGTTGTATTAACTTTAAAAAATAAAATAAAGTTTTTTTTGATTAACTTGATTTAATGTGACTAATTTGTGACTCGGCATGAAAAAATAATCATTATGATTAGGAATTGACTTACTTACTAATCTATTAACTAATAAATTATATAATGAAATTTAGGAAAATAATTTAAAGAACATGATCTACTTTTTTAGTCATATTTATATAAAAATACCATTATTATTTTTTTGTCGAATGAAATCGATTTACACAAGAATAGTAAAATTCATCTTTAAAAAGTGATTATCCACCAACTTGTTCTTTCTTTTTGTTACCTTTTCTTTTCTATCTCAAATGAAAGGGCTGGAATGTTTTTTTTTTAATAAAAAAAATAGATTAAAATCAAAATTGAAAAAACTAAAGGGACTAAGACAGACTAAGAAAACTATGTTGACCAAACTTTTTCTAGTGAATTTGAGATTGGTCATGGGATTTCTCCATGTGTTACACTTTGGTCCTTTTTTTATTGAATTTGTTATTTCCTAAACAAATTTTAATAAATTAGAAGACTGCTATTAAAAAAACAAGTTTGGGGATGAAAATGAAAAAGATTTTAGGTATTGTGATTTCTACAATATTTTACTTGGACCTTTTAATATATTTTATAATTGTAATTAGTTTTCCACTAAGAAATTAAAATTTCAAAGGGCACATTTGGAATTTAGAAACTGACAAATGTTTTAATAAAACAATGGGTCAATAATATTCAAGGGACTAAATTATAGTTTCTTAAACATAAATGATTAAGTTATAATCACATTTGGAATCCAAGGATTAAAGAATAATATTCTCGTTTCATTTTCATTAATACCAAATTCAACAGTTGTGTACTTGAATTATTATGCAAGGTTAAAGGTTAATTGTGTATAAATAATCAAACCCTAAAATTGAAAGAAAAAAAAGTTAAGTCAATTTAAAAATTTAAAACCCGGGATATCAATTTAAAACTTGACTACCACAATGGGTTCAAGTTGAAGAAAAAATAAAAAATTAAATAAAAACAATTTAATTAACCCAATTAAAACTTAACAATTAATTTACTGATTTTTTAATTAAAATAATATCATTTTAACTTTAATTTTTAAACTTATCTATACCAAACTTCTAGATCTTAGATCTTATAAAATTTAAAGTGAGATCACTTTGGATAAGGTTCGACGGGAGACTTTTTGGCTGTTTATCTTTGGATAATGTGTTGACCACACATTATCATGTTTAATGCACGCACTAAATTATTTTGTAAGAATAGCTGTGTTACAGCCCTTGATGTTGATTGATTGCAAAATAATTAATTGTTTTTTTCTTATTTAAATAAATCATCGCCTGTTTTAATTATTTTAATAAAAATAATTAATTTAGATCTATTAAATAACCTCAATGATCTTGGTAGTACAATAGTTTTTCTGAAAAAAAATAATAAATTATAATTTTTTTATAATTAAAATTTAATTTTCAATAACACTAATTCAAATTAATCAAAGATTTTCAAAATTATAATTAAAAAAAACATTATTTCAATTATATTTCACCACATTAAAATAGTATTTTATATTATAGTTGCAATTATTTTTCAAATTGTTTTTTTAATATATTAAAATAATATTTTTTTATTTTTTAAAATTATTTTTATATTATAATACAAAAATTAAAAAAAAATTAAAAAAATTAATTTTTTTCAAAAATTCAGTACTGCCGTGAAAATAAACACTGCCTAATAAACAAACCTGAAGTCAATCCTCCGTTAGCAGGGCAGATGTGCTTGCGTGTTGACCTTGAACTCTCGAGTCTCGAGAGGACATAGTCCTCAGTGACCTAAGGTCCTTTTTCATGTCATAATCTCAAGCACCCGACGAGAAGGCCCCTTTTCATATCATAATCTCAAGCACAATATGTCCTTCCCAGGTGAAACCCTATTGATCAACCTGGAAAGGAAAGGAATGAACGAAACTAAAGGGCTGCGGGTATAGACTGTGATCCGAGATTTATCAGATACATGAGGAAGGAAATAGCTTCTCATTCACAAAAATTAATGGAGCCTCACCATGGCATCGATTATCCAACCTTGGTAGCACTTACTGCAAAAAAAGAATGGAACTAAAGCGTATATAGCCCCAGCTTGTGTCTAGAACTCCCAGATAAATACTAATAGATTGAATCTCACCTCTGTAAGTGCTAACAATCCATAGGAAGAAAACCCTGGTTGCGTTTAGTCCTTGAGAACAATCAAGCTCCCATCCTAGGCTTCTTTGATTTCTTCAAACTACTTAATATGCTGTCAACTACCACTTCATTTTTATTCTCAACCAGATCGGCAACAGAAGAATCAGATGACTGGAAACCATTTGTGGACGAATCAAGCATGCTTTTCGGATTTTCTGGCTTGTTCTTAATATCACCTTCATTACTGCTGTACCATGAATCAAGCATTTGCAGTAATGCGCTGTTTACATCTTTAAATGCAGGCTTTGCTTTCCCTCCAGGCCGAGTTACCTTCCTAGACTCCTTTTCTGAATCTGAAAATTCATCATCTGAGAGAGGATATTCATAATCAGGGGATGGTTGCCTCACACTTTCACCTATTCCTTTCATCCTTGACACTGATTCGTTTGCCTCTTTGCCAAAAATAGAATTGTCAACAGGACCAAGTTCTTCCCAAGTAGAGTCCGATTCATCATCCTTCTTTGATGCATCTGATAATTCACTGTCTGAACTGGCTGATCTAGGATAGGTATTATTAAGAACAGTTCTACCGACACTTGAACGCTTAGCCATTTCATTGCTAGGAATAATATAATTGGATTCTATTTCTACCCCAGGCATTATCTGAAGCAAGGATGCCAACTTTGGGTAACCAAGCTTTTTGGCATTGAGGTTGTAGCCATACCTCTCAAGGAACAGCTTTCTAAAGCTGCCCATATTATATCCTCCTGGAAATTCCTTCAATATCTCTTTCACAAGCTTTTGACAGTCACCTAATATCTCACTTCTAGACCTTGCAGAAGGCTTTTCATCAGAGACAGGTGAGGACACTCCAGTGTGAGAAATGTTCTGAATCTTTTTATCCCCTTCATGTCCTGGCTGTCTCTGCAAGTTAGACTGTGACAGGGAGCTCAAAAACATAGAACTCAGTCCATTTGAAGCAGGAGAATCACCCACAGTACTCTGTGCAGCAAACCGAGTGAGCTTGAAAGGGAAAGCTTCAGATGGAAATTCTTCCACCCATTTCTTCTCTGATATTATCATATCCACCAGTTGAAGGACATCGCTTTCATTGTGAGATCTAAGAACCAAAGGTCCTTCCTTCAGCAGATTTCGTGCTATCTGTACCCTGACAAATCACAGATAGAGGAGCATTAACATATGATACTGACTGCAACCTCTGTTTTTCTTCTTCTTTTCTCATGTTCTAGACATCAAAATTGATATTAATATCAACTATACCAAGTTCACTAGAGTTGAAAGAATCAAAATCAAAGTTGCCAAATAGAAGGCCAAAATGATAAATCACAGGGAAAATGCAGAATGGCATCTTGTTGTTTGGAATTTTCTCATTTGGTGACCATTTTGGAACTTGTCGCTCCAATTTCCTTAGAGATTTAGTCTACAATCAAAGTATGATTAACTTTTCTCAAATAAAATATGCAACATATGAAAAAGAGCTAACTCAATTCTTCATCATTGAAGCTTACTATTAAAACTTATGGTAAAACTTACAAATGGAATAAATATATTTCCAATAATAACTACAAAAGTGAATAGTGAACACAGAAAATATTATTTGCCCTTGTTCATTATTTAGGTTTGATACAATCGTTTGAACTTGCCGATATCTGATATAGATAAAAAAAAAAAAATGAGCAAAAAATAATAATTTGCGCCATGTCTTTCAATGCTTTTCAACTCAATGCAGAAGTTTTTAACACGTGATACTGAAGAAGCTAAAGTGGTGTTGATGTGTCTCTTATGTGGTTATGACATGGCAGATTAGCCACATAGATGCCACCTTAGAAACCCACTATCATTTGCAAGATAAAGGAAGTGCATGATACTGGAATTCTTGCAAAATAACCTTCTTGCTCGGAACAAAAGCACCAAACAAAAAGTTGCAATTTTTGCATTTTTTCCTTTCAAGTTTATGGTAAATTATAATAACCCCTCAAGTATGATTCGACAAAAAAACCTTTCCACATTAAACAAATATTACAATGAATGATTCCCTTTTTGTACCCAGAATGTCCCTGGAATTTTAAAAACCATCCCCTTTAAATAGCAAGGAAATTTTAAAAACACCAAGGGCAATTTGGATAAAAAAGAGGGTCGATGCAATATCTTCAAAATTTTGGGTGGTCTCCGTATCATGTGTTATTGTAATTTAACCTTAAAGGTTATGTACACATTAAGATTAAAATATCTTCGTTACCCTCTAAAAACTAACCCTTCTAGAACATTGAAAGAAAAGACTTGCCCATTTAAGGATTTCATTACATATAAAAAGTATCAGGAACTGAGGAAAACAAAGAAAGATTTTAAGACATAACCTAGCCAGTTTTCTGAGTCTTAATGAGCTGGTAAGTTTTGTTGGTCGAATAGAAAAATCATAATAAAATGAATGTGATGCAATTCCTGATGCCTCTCACGTTCTCACTGTATGGGTACAATAACTCTTTTATATTCAGTATCACGTTTTTTAGTTTTATATTCTAACCTCCTCACTTTGGTGAAGAAATAAATTTCGAAAGAAAGAAATTGAACCACTGGATAACAAAAGAAGTAAAGTAGCTGACTAGCAACTATCACCAGAGCCGTAGAAAAAGAACAGTAAAGCAAGTCAAATTCATAAACCTGGTCCTTGATTGTGATATAAGGAGGGATCCCTTCTTCGTGTCAATAAAAGATTTCATCTCTCTCCAAAAAGAATGCTCAGAAAAAACCTCAGTTTTTCCAGCATGACTATTTATCTGCTCAGGTATATCGGTGGGTTGATCATTTGATGTATCTGAACTATTGCCCTGCAATTTGCACCAATTCAAAATCCGGTTAAATAAACCTGGACTTTTTTTTGGCATTTCACCATGTAGTTCAGAACGTAGAGTAGTTTTATTCTCCAAATTTGGTTCCACAATGGGATGCACTAAATCATCACCCTGAGTTGGAGCTTTTACATTTTTCTTCTCAACTTTCTCTTGAGGGCTCTCACCAGAAGGATCACATTCTTCCAAAGTGTACTCATTTTTCTTCATCAAGCTATCACCAGGAGATTCCACTAGAGCATTATCACTTTCCAACATTGAATCATCATCCTTGCCACCAAACAATCTTCTCCAGAATTTCCTAAAAAAACCCATTTCAGATGCAGAAACTGGTTCTTTCACAGCAGGTAGATGATCCTTGATTACCTTGGCATTAACAATTTCAACCTTATCAGCAACCGCAGGGGGCTGTTCAGTTTGGTTTGGAGGCTGGGCCTGTTGGAGCTGTTCCATTTGTTTTGGAAGTTGTTGAATATGCATTTTGACAGCATTCTCATTAAGAGGAGAGGGTTGTTGCGCTTTTGTTGGCGGTGCTTCCAAATTTAGTTTAGGAGATGAAGGCAATGACAATTTCCCATCCACAGTTCCAGAAACAGAAATTTCCTCACTATTTGACTTTGAAGACCTGGTAATGGGTTGACCTCCATTGTCAATAGCAGTAGGTGTAGACTTGCATAGACCGGGCTGAAATGATTCGGGAGCTTTTACAGTGACACCACGTACATTAAACTGACCATCACCATTGTCCTTGAGCTTCAATATATGTGGCATGGATAAAAGGAAGCGGGAGAACTTTTTATACCCATACAAGTCTTTATCGACAGACACCTTACTTTTCATCAACTCTATTCGAAGGTCAGTAATTGACATTCCTTTAGGACATGAACTCAAAATGTGACAAATTTTCTTCATAACTGCCTTTGGAATTGGACGGACTGCAGGCTCTGAACTAGCCTCAGGCATGTCCTCGACCTTTGAACATATTGGTTGCTCAACAACAGCGAAGGGGTCTTCCAGAGGCCCCTTATAATAGCCATACCAAGAGGCATAGGGACCATCAGGGGGTTGGTTAAAATGCCTTCCAGATAGGTTTTCCCCTTTGACCAAAGAATTCCACAGCCACATGATGCTTGCAGCACTGCAGAGAACACTTGGGGCAGTATCTTTAGTAGCAAGCAATATATTGTAGTTGTTCATCCTCAACCGGTGTAGAACATTTGCAAAGTCCCTATCACCAGAAATCAGAAAAAGATGGGCAGGCGGTGGATTTTGGGAAACCCAACACATAAGATCAATGAGAAGAGACCTGTCAGCACTGTTCTTTCCACCTGCATGACCAGAAATTTTGCAAAGGCGTGAGAGCCATTAGAGCACGAGAGTTCATTTAAGACATGGAGGTATTTTCTGTGAAGATCAAACGATCCTACTGGCTCCCAAAACATATAATTCTACACTCTCAGCTACTCAAAACTATTCTAACAAACCTGTAATTTTCTAAACACAAAAGATATTAACTTTTCAGCAACAGCACACCATTTAGCACTTTCCTTTCCTATTATATGCAGAAATTCATCCCATTTTCACATTCAGCAATACAATACCAATCAGTATAATTTTTTTTTTCCTTTTAATCCATATGACATTCTGACCTTTCGTCAAACACATACAGGCAATACTTTAACGATCAAATCCAATTATTTTCACTTCATTACTAGATAAACCCTTCCAAAATTAGAAAAAAGAAATCCAATCAACAAAAATTCACAAAAAGCTTGAAGCTTTAATATAAAGAAAAGGGCCAGAATCAAACAAAAATATTCACAATCAATTTCACCAAACACAAATATACATTATCATATCCATTGAATCGTCAACTTGAAAAACACACAATTCCAATTCTTTTCACATACCCCCACAAGAAACTAGCATTAAGTATAAAAAGAATACACAAAAGCCAGAAAATTTAATTGTAAAATGGATTCAAAATGGAAAAAAAAAACCTACCATTAGGAATGTGAGCCAAGTTGATCCCAGTTGAAGAAAGTGCTTCCTGATTAGCTCTTGAAAGTTGCAAAACATCACCAAAAGCTGTAATTTGAATAGGCCCTTTAATCCCATTACCCCTAACAGCTGCAGTAATAGCTTGAGAAACTCTATAGACATTAACCCCACTTGGCAAATGGCAATTCTCAAAATCCCACCACACTGAAACCCTAACACTTTTCGATTCTGAATGAAAATGAGAGTGAGAGTGAGAGTGGCGAGGTGTTAGTGATGACGTTGAGAAGTGAGAGATGAAAATAGAATATAAAAATTGTGAAGAAGAGGGGGGTTTTGTAGTGAGTGAAAGGAGGGTTTTTGAAGAAAAGGGCTTTGAAATGATCATGATTTAGGGTTAGGGTTAGGGTTTTTTTAGGGTTTCGAGAAAGATTTTAAGTGGGGCCTCATTCATTTCATGGGAGCAGTGGGGTTTTAAGGCTTGTAAGAAGGGAAACACTGGCAGACAGGAGGAGGAAGAGAAAGATGAGAAGTGTTAAACCCCTTTTAAAACCATAACTTATGTGCTTTGCACGTTGCACGTGAGCTGGTGCTGTTGGATTGGATGTATGGGCTGGATGAAATTTGGACAAAATGTTGGGCCTATTTGGATTGAGTTTCCATTTGTTTAGTTTGGAAATTTATAGGCCTATTTGGGTTTAGAGTTTGTTGATCACATCATTTTCTAGGTTTGTTTGTTTGTTTATATTGTTTTGTAATTTGGGCCAATGTTGAGAAATTCATCCTCCAAAGCCTAATGACGAAATCTGATGAAGAATTCTTGGTTTGAATAATTTGAATTTTGACAAGTGCTACTTGATTTTTCACATGTTTATGATTTATATCTGAATTCGATGGATATCATTTGGTCAATTTTTTTTTAAATAGCTTTTTTAGACAATTTTTTTTATTAATGTTTTGATAAAATTAAAAAAGATATTTGTGATTTCTGTTGAAATCCAAACCATATCCAATTTGAAACACGCACGTTATGTTTTTATATATATATATATATATATATATAATGGCTTATAAATGCAAATATAAAATAAAAAAATAAAAACAGGTCACTAAAAATCTACTTTTTGATTAAAAAAGTGTAATTTTTTTCCATTTTTCTCTAAGCTTAGGGGTATTTATAAGGTTTTGTTAGGGTTTAAAAGGTTTTGAATCTATTTCTACCTCTTGATTTTGAAAAAAATATTATAAATCTTTGATAAGAACCTATTAAAAAAGATTTGTGTGTGAACATATAAAAAATATGCTAGTTTTTGCATGAAAGTTGCTCAGTCAATATTGACTAGGTTGCCCGCTACCTTTATGCATTTGAAATTGCTAGTTCGATCAATCAAAACTGTAAAAAACAGAGGTCAGTCAGTCGAACGACATGTCACTTACTTTTTCTTCTTTAAATTTAAACGGCACGTGGTTTAAGGTTTTTTATTTGGAAATGAAAAATTTTAATTAAACCCCTGTTATTCTAATTGCTTTTAATTGTATTTATAATTATCTTTAAACTTTTAATTTCATATATACAATTTCACCTTATCAAATTCAATTTTCAATTTCTAAGTTTAATATTGCTTTTTCATCATAAACAATTTCATGTAGGTAAGCATTTTGTTTTTTTACAAGATATGTAAGTATATTATCTTAGGCAAATATTTTTTTATAAATGTTTTTTTGGTCAAATAAATAAAAAATTTCAAAGATATTACCTTGCGCATTCATCAGTTTTTTTTTTTTCTTCCTTAATAAAGTAGATGTGACTTTTTTAGCAACATGCAAATTTTTCCATAACATCCAATGAGGTTGACTCTGAAAAAACTTCACAAGTCTTGTTCGGCTAAGCGATGATTGAATGAGGTCATACGGCTTGGAAGTATAACATCCAATCCATAAATAACAATACGTTACGATTGTTTTTTTTAGTTTTTGATTATTTTCATGCAAAGCAATAAAAATATTTCATTTTAAGTTTTTGATTTGAATTAATTTTTTAAAATAATATTAAAATTTTAATTATCAAAATTGAATGAGTGTGGATTTTATTATCTTTATTTTTTAAAAATTAAATTAATAAAAATAAAAATAAGATAATGATAAACTTATATAAATTTTAGAAGTGTTAAAAAACTATTTAATCTAATAACTTAAACTGTTCGGTGAAGTTATATTATTCTCTAACAGGAAGTAAAAAGTTTTTATATGAAAAGATACATTAGAGAGACTTATAAAATATTAATTAGATTTTACCTAATAATTTAAAATTTTAAGATGAATTAATTTTTTAATACCATCATATAATATTTTCTTCTTAATTATGAAAAAATACACAGAAAAATAAAGTTCCTTTTATATATATATATATATATATATGTATATATTACTTTTAATCCATAATCCTGAAATTAAAGCATTCCAATAACTTCTTACTCTCATTCATTTTGTTTTAAATGTTCACGATTATTTTCAAATTAGTTTGTGTTTAATAAGGATTAAGGTTTTTTTTTTAATTTTTCATATGAACTTTGTTCATTCTCTTAAATGCAAACTCTAAGATTCAAACTAAAAAATTAAGATTAAAAAAACCTCTTTAATCAACATATATACTTACCTTTTAAATTTTTTTAACTTGCAATCTTAAATTAGTAAGATAGATAGCTAAGTTCTCCATGCCATATATAGGGGCCCTCTATGGAATTAAATAATAATAATTTGTAATCGATAGTAGAAATTTTTTGTATTTGTTCATATTTCAACCGACAAATTTCAAGTTCTCAAGTCGTGGGAGGATCAAAGTCACATGTTTTCAAGGAATTCACAAGGCATTTCGTAATCAACAATTAAGGCATTGTAGAAAAATTAAGGGAATCATGAATGATTAAAACAGCATAGCTTTAATAAAGGACTAGGTAGGTAGGTAGTTGAAGGGATTGTCACATTTGTGTTACGCATGATAGGCTGTCACTTTGTGATGGTGAAATTTACCAATGCCTTCTTTTCTGGTAGACCGCCTTCATCGAAGTCTTTTCCTCTTTTCCAAGTTAAAAAAACATGTCATTATTTGATGCGAGGAAGGGCTGATTCAGGATTCAACCACAAATTTCATCGGACTTTCCTTTGCATACATCAACATTAAAGAAAACCCATCACCTTTATGTTTTTTTAATACGGATATCTAAATTCATTTACATGTATTTCTATTCATTTTAATTTATTTACGTGTATCTCGATTAATTTTATGAATTTTAAAGTTAACAGTTATATAAATCTTGATTAACTCTAAAGTTTGTGAGACTTAAACTAGTAATTTTTAAAAATTAAATCTAAAACCTAACTAGTTAAGCTACGTCTAAAGATTAAAGATTAAGTATAGGATTGGTCTTCCTAGCTTTCATGGCTACAAAAGGAATATATGCGCTAGCTACACTATTGTTTCGTATGTTTGACGTGCTGCAAATTTATCAGTGGATATATGCTCCATTTGTAAGAGAATAAATTAAGAATTGCAGGACAATTTGATTTGTTGTCTTTGTGACTCTTTCATACAGAATTCATTCCGATACCTTGAAATTAATTAATCAATTTTCTCATTCAAAAGAATTCTTTCAAGAAAATATATAGTACTAGCTCCATTTATCAAGAACAAAACTCATTCACTTGATATTTTATAATGACCATATATATTGTATTGACGACGTTCAAACTAGATTTGGAACCGTAGGTACCAGTCCTCTGGACGAGAAAATGATGCCATATCTTGATTTAGCATGTGCTAAATCACGAGGATACTTGCATGCATAGACATATATAGGTCAATTTCATGGTCTCTTGAAAACGTGATTAAACTGCTTTGACATTTCAAAGAAGATTCATGGCAGACCATATGCAAATATTGTTTTACCACTAGAGGCTCTCGCTTTAACAAAAAGACGTATTATGTGGCTAATCTTGATTAAAGCTCGAGAGTCACGGGTGAATTAAGTCAATTTAGATTTTTTTTTTAAAAAAATACTGAAACTTAACAACATCGTTTTTTTTAAGTCTTTATTCTTCTATTGACCTAGCCTAGTCATGAACCTGCATTGATAAGTCAGTGAATTATATTTTTGGATCTGGAATTATGGTAATAGTTACGGTTCAAAATGTTTTTTTATTTAGTAATGCATTTAAATGATATATATTTTTAATTTTTAAAAAATTATTTTTGAGATCAGCACATTAAAATGATCTAAAAACATAAAAAAATATTTTTTAGCCAATTTGTTTTTTGAAATTTGAGGGAACTTTAATGCTTTGTTGAAACAGTTGACACCTCAAAGAAAAAAAAAAGAAAAAAGAAAAACAAGAAGATCGAAGGAGAAAATTAAACATGATTCTGAATATTGCTGCATGAACTTAAGTGGGAAGAATAAAAATTAATTT
>Ga0325410_1003145_pt1 | contig 18557 bp, 8 predicted proteins | sample PopdelMetagenome_16_FD_206182 | JGI IMG/M metagenome (GOLD analysis project Ga0325410, IMG submission 206182) | Populus deltoides microbial communities from Bellville, Georgia, United States - Xylem-PdIQD-R3 | ecosystem: Host-associated > Plants > Phyllosphere > Stem > Wood/Secondary xylem... | reverse complement strand
CATTCTCTAGTGCAGTCTAAGGCTAACACATTTTTCAAGTGATGTATAAGGGCTTTTCACCAATTCATTAGGGTTTGATTTCAGATCTCTTATTCTCTAATGCAATATCAGACTGATACATTCTCCAGGTAATGCCTAAAGGCTTCTCACTAGTTTTCCAGGGGTTGATCTTGAATCTTTCATTCTCTAGTATAGTTTCGGACTGATATATTCTCCAGGTGATGCGAAAGAACATCTCACCAATTTATCAATGATTGATATTAGATCTCTTGCCTCTCCAATGTAGTCTCAGACTGACAAGACTCTTTAATGAGGCTTCTAGACTTTATATTATCTCTAGGAATGATCTTGGATTTTTCACTCTTAGGTACAACCTCTCTTCATTAAAAGGCTCCCGTGCCATCCTAGAAAGGTCACATACCTTCCACACTCTATTGACCACTCTTTAAGGGATTGGTATAAGGTCCCCCTAGTGTAATAACACACTCTTCAAGAGATTAACTTGGTCTTTCTAGTACAATAACACCACTCTCTTTGGGTTCCTCTTAGCTAGTTAGAAATTTTCTAAGTATAGGCTCATCCTCCCATAGGTCCCTCCTAAACATTTATAAACTCTCTAAATACGGGTTTCACCCCTATAAGGTTCCTTCAATGTAATGAGTTCCTCTATTGGGTTTCTCCAATGGAATAAGTTTTTCTATTGAGTTCCTTCAAAGAGAGTTAAGTTCCTCCAATGAGTTTGGAGATAAGAGTTCCTTTTATTAGAGTTGAGTTTCTTCAATGAGTTTAGAGATGGAAGTTCTTTTAATGGAATGAGTTCCTTAATTAGGTTCGGCTTCTCCATTGAATTCCTCCAATGAGTTCGAAGATGAGAGTTCCTTCAGTAGGAGTTTCTCTAATAGGAGTTCTTTTAACGAGTTTGAAAATGAGAGTTCCTCCAACAGGAGTTGAGTTCTTCTATTGAGTTCGAATATGAGAATTCCTCTAAAGAAAGTTCCCTTAATGAGTTTGAATATAAGAGTTCCTCCAAAGAAATGGGTTCCTCTATTGATATGAGTTCCTTCAATAGCCAATAGATTGAGTTCCTTCATACTGGGTTCCTCCAATAGAGTTCTCTATGAGTTTCTCTACCTATTATAAAAAATTTCTAAGTATGAGTTCCTTCACGGTTCCCTTTACATACTTATAAATTTGTTTTTCGACAATGGTGTATACCCTTACAAACATACTCTTTCGTATATTACCCGGGGTTTCTATCCCTTTTCTCATATAAAGAAAATTCTAAAACTCGTCATGGTAACCAAGTATTTTTACAAGTTTTTATATATCAATATCACAAAGACTTGGGGGGCTACTAATGAACCCAAATTTAAAGGGTCTAAAAAACTTGAAGGCCCAAAAAACACATGGGCTCAGCTTAGGGAAGAACCCAACCTCATAGGCTCAACTTAAAGGAAGGGTCTAGCCTTCATGTGTTCAGTTTAGGGAAGAGCCCAACATCTTAAGCTTAACCTAGAGGAAGAGCCAGATCCTCAAGGGCTTCGCCTAGGGAAGAGCCTAACCTCATAGGCTCATTCTAGGGAAGATCCCAGCCCTCATAGGCTCTGCCTTAGAAAGAGCCTACCTCATGGGCTTAACCTTAGGGAAGAGCCCAACGTCATGAGCTATATTATGAATCTTACTCCTTTTACACCTTTAGGTGTATAAGAATTTTTCTAAGACCATATTATCCCTCATTAATACTATTAGGGCAAAATTACTCTCTAGCCCTTTCTTCCCAAAAAAAAAGACAAGACTCATGCACTATAAATACCTTATGAATTCTTCAAGCTTCAGATTCACAATCTCTTCATTCTTAACATTTTTAGCATACATATTTTTTATAGTCTATCTCTTTAAAATATCATTGTACTTTCTATTTCTAAAATGATACCTACTTAAGCATTTAAGAATCCTGCAATTTATAAAAGAAGATCTTTTGCAAGTACTAGTCACCAGCCACCCTGGCCTACTAGGCACCAGGTACAAGTTACTAGCCATCATATATAATTATCCTATCATACTGTCATGATCTACCAAGCAACAAGTGATTAGTTTGTACTGACACAACATCACATAACACCTCATCACAATATTTACCAATAAAAAAAGAAACCAAAACCTGCTTGTTCACTTTTACTTCACCAACATCATTCAACCACTATAATTTATAAGGTATGTGATGTTTGTTAGTGTGCAAGTTTAACTTTCTCACTAATTCAATACTAGCTACATTAGTGCAACTACTACCATCTATAATTAAGCTAACATGTCATTCTTTCTTGTTTGGATGAATTACTAGGCCTTTCATATATGATTGGAAATCTTGAGATGTTTAGCTTCTAGACCAACTTGAATCGCAGAAAAATTGCTCATATAGCTCCAGTTATGTCCCAAACAGCACACAAAGGTTTAGTCTAACATATTTAATAAGATTTGTCTAGAAATATCAACCTTATAAAATAATATATTCCTGAACCTCATTTAACCTGAAAATTTACCAAAATATAGTTCCATTTGTCTAGTACCTCCTTGAAAAATTTCAAACCATTCTAATGTATAGTTGGAGATATATACATGATGTTGCAAAACTAGTCAACAAATATTTTAAGGCAAAATTCGGATCTTACTTGGTTCGTATCATGATACATTCATTGTTAAATTGAATATACAACATATTTTTGTTTTATGTTTATTTGAGTATCAAATAAAATGTCATTCACATAACTCATCACATACTATTATTTTGTAGAATCAAGAAAGTCATCTAAGACCTCCAAAGTCATTATTCATAAGTTTCTATGACTCAAATAAAAATTATTAACTACATACTTGATGAAAGAAAAACATACCATCTTGACTCAAATAAAATGGTAGCCAATACACGAACAAGTAAGATATAAGCTTAATAAAGAATAGAGAAAATGCAAATGGCCTTTAAGCTTCTATAAACTCAATATTTCCTACAACCCTAATTTTTTGTTAGACAATACCCTTATCCTCCACTTTCTCAATTGGAATATCTTCCTCTTTGTCCCATGTGGGTGCATGACATTGTGGCGTTGAAATCAAAGAATCACCACCTAGTTGTTTGGGTCAGGGTCATTAGAAGACCTAGGTGGACTAGTCTTATTTGAAATTTCAGGGACAAGGATTGATTGTAGTTAGGAAAGATATTAGCACTCCTAGTGCATCTTACCTGAGGTAAGCTGCATTATGTAGTTGAAACGTTTTGATGGGTTCCTACCTGGTGGTCCGTCTATGGCTCAGAACAAATATTTATGCTTATGAATAAATCTGGCCTTTTGAATTGATTGTGAGCTCATATACCCAGGTAAATTTTTATAGGAAAAATCTATATAAGTACCCTAACAAGGTTCACCTGTCCTGAAAGACGAAAGTGTTTCACAACTCGTGTATTGTGGTGAAAAAACACTCCTAATTAAAATCAATGAATATTCAAAATAATTCTAAGAATTTTCTAGTCAACTCTTGGTACTTAAATATCAGCCTCCTCGTAGGTCTTGCATTTATACCAGAATATTGACCATTAATTTTCAGAAATTAAAATTTTTAGGGTTATTGAAATATTGGCCAAATACTTAAGGAATTTTACAAACTTATTGTAAATTAAACAAAATGCAAAAACAAAAACACAAGTTTTCTAAAACAATGTTAAAAACATTTTTCTCTCCTTTATATAAATAAAATGCAATTTTTGTAAGGATTGGGCCGTATGCAACAAGAAAAAAATCATTTTTTGGTTTTTTTATTAATATGTATTTCTGTGAGGTAATGTTTAACAAAACTATATTTTCTTTCCCTAGAAAATTGCTAAATGGACTTAAGAGTGTGTTTGCTAAACACCCTCTTAGGTAAAAAAAAAAAAAAAACCTTTAACAAAAAGTTGTTCATACAAACAAAGCTTTAAGTGTTTGACCCAAAATAAAACTAAACGGGTAGACTCAAAGACACCGGTTCAATCATGAACGAAACCAAAACCCAAGGTTTGACCCAAAACTAAACCAAAACAAAACCAAAGTTGAAAATTAATACAAAACATAAACATTTTCACAAAAAACAAGGATCAAACACTCAAATCATAAAGAACTCGGAGAACATTCATTATGAACTCAACAAACACAAATCTCAATCCAGACAAGTTTTCATACAATCAAGGGTTGAGTTTTATTCAAAATCATGTAAGGATCCACAATCTAGCATCCATTCACATTGATTATCAAAGAATCAACACGTTTTTGTCAAAATAGGTTTTGGTTCAAAACCAAAATCCTAGGATTAAAACACCTAAAAACTTGTTATTGATGCCCTAGATTATATACAAGTCAAGTTGCCTAAATGGTTTAGTGTAAATATTGGACCAAAGTTGGGCCAAATCATAAGATCAAGACAATGTTCTTTCTAAGAACATGAAGAAACTGAACCCAAGAACCCAGTCCTAACCTATGGTTAAACCTAGAACTAGCCTTTTAGACTTCTAAAACATGTTGCTTTTGGTCCTCCTAAACCACATTACCAATATTAACCATAGTTAAATCAAAAGAACTAACAAATAATATTAAATCATCAATAATATGCATGAAGTTTCAAAGTTCAAAATTGTCGAAGCTAAACAACAAACATATTCATGCTATTTGGATTTAAAACTTGACATTTTTAACATCTATATGCCAAAACATACTTGTATGAACCATGGACTTACACTAAAAGATATCAAATTGATCATCATACTTCTAAAATCTTTAACCCATAAACAAAAGCAATTTACTATTTTATTATAAAAAAGATTAAAAAACTAATCAAAGTATCTCAAATACATCATCAACATGCTATTGGGCTAAAAACACAGAATCAAATAAGTATCAAAACCAAGAATCATGCTTTTAGTGCAAGTCTCTCTAACTCATTATTGACTAAAACTAAAACAAACTATCTTAACGAAAGCTCGAGATCTAAAACATCCTTAAAACAAGAAAAAAAACAAAACAAACTCTGCTAAAAAACATTAGATTATTCAAGCACCAAAATCAAACAAACAAAATGCTTAATAAGCTTAAACAACATCAAAAGAGGTATAAACATTAAGAAAATATGAATAAGCAGGTCATATGGACTCCACACTTGAACTTTTACATGGTTATACCTTCTTCAAGCTCACTGGTTATGAACTGCTATTTTCCTTCTCTTTTGTTTCCTTTTTCCCTTTCACTATCTTTTCCTTCCAAAGCTTGTTAGACCCTCTATATTAGGCTCTTGAACCTTCACATCAGGATCTTTTCACAGTGTGTTTCTCCATGTTTTTCCTCTTTTTTTTCATTTTCCAGGGGTTATTTTGCCAGGGTTCTTGATGGATTCAAACATAGATTGATCAAAACTTAGCCCTTTGATCAAAATAAAAGAGTTTTAGACAAATTTTAACAACAGGAACCTCTGTTCTTCAATGGTTTTAGGATGGTGGTTTTATAACAAATTTGTCTAGGTGGTTTTCTTTTGTTTGTAGACAAAGACATGCATCCCTCATCTTATGATTTTGGATGAAAGATTTATAACCTTTGATAAGAACCCTTTAAGAATTTACATGTGAACACACAGAAAAATTAAATAGTTTTCACAAATTGGTATCTCAGTCAAGACTAATTGAGTTAACCAATTTTGAGGTTTCGTCGGAGCAACTCCGATGTAAACGTCATTAGAGACCTGAACTTGGTAAAGGAGAAACATACATTTGGGTTGGATCTATTCTTGATCAATTTAGAGGTTTGTAGCTTCACATTCATTCATTTAAAGGAGCAAACTCAATCAACCAAGAATCTAAAAATACAGTGATGGTTAATTAGGGATAAGATATTGTAGAGTTCCTTGAATAAAATAGGATGTAAATGTTTGATGAGAGTAGTTGATCTTTGTAGAGGGAGTGTTTCTCAGTTGAATGATGGTAGTTACAGCCATAGAGGTGGTCGGAGACGTTATATTCACTTGCCTGAACGTGTATACTCGGTCAACCAAAACTGTCAAGAAAAGGCTAAAAAATGGTCGAACGACATGTCATCTATGTTAAACCCTAGAAATTAGGGTTTTTAATTGGGATCTGAAAATTTTCACTTTAGTTCATGTTCTTCTAATTTCTTCTAATTGCACCCGTAATTGCCTCCCAAGCTCTTAATTTCATGCAATTTCACCCCTGTCAAACTCAATCATCAACCCCAAAGTTCAGTGCCATTTTCATCTTAGTTTTTAATTTTTGATTTGTGGTCTTGGACCCTTAATCAACCATCAAACTTTTAAATTTCTTCAATTTGACCCTTGGTTTAATCAATTTCGGTCACTACAATAATGCATCTTTTTTAGTTTGGTCTTTAATTTTGGATTTTTCCAATCAAGTCCCTAATTGCCCATCAAACTATAATATTCTTACACTTATGCCTTTGATTTTTCCAATTAACACCCAAATTGACTCCAAAAACTAATTTTCCTTACAATCAATTCCCCAATAAGATTAATTAAATCTTTTAAAATTCTCATTAAGTCCTTACCTATTCATATTTGTATTTATTTATCTAAATTTGTTTTTCACTAATGAGGCTCTTTGTCAATCAGAATTTAGTTGTCAATTTTATACAATTTAGTCCCCCAACTTTTTCACTTGTCATTTTGGTACTTCACCACCAACTTGGACAATCTTCTAGGCTTTCTTTATGTATATTATCTTGTATTTTGGATTTTATTTTTTCTATTTTCTTTTCTTGATTTTTTATGGGGTCAAAATTAGGTAACAACAAATGCTCCCTCTTTACAATGGTCACAAAGCAAAATCTCATCAAGATTTTGCATAGTGAGCTTGTGGAAAAAAAATGTCTATCAGACTTATTTGGTGATTCAGCCATCTTGGAATTCCAAAGACTTTGCTTTTTAAAAGTTCATTATCACGGGTAATCCGTCCCTTTTAAAATTCAAAAATTGATCGATTTTCATAGGTGATCTACCCGTTTTCAAATTCAAAAAAGAATTTTAGCAAGCCTTCTTGTTTTCCTGAAATTGGTCTATTTTCTCAGGTGACTTGCCCATTTTAAAATTTAAAAATTGGCCTATTTTCATGGATGACTTACTATTTTTTAAATTTCAAAAAGAATTTCAGCAAACTTCTATTTTTCCCTGAAATTGGTCTATTTTCATAGATGAGCTGCCTAATTTGAAATTAAAAAATTGGTTAATTTTCATGAGTGACTTATCCCTTTTTAAATTTTAAAAAGAATTTCAACAAGCCTCATGCTTTCCTAAAATTAATCTATTTTCACAGGTGACTTACCCATTTTAAAATTCAAAATTAGTCTATTTTCACGAGTAACCTACTCATTTTAAAATTTAAAAATTGATCTATTTTTATGATTAACCTTTTTTAAATTCTAAAAAGAATTTCAGCAAACCTCTATGCTTTCTTGAAATTAGTCTATTTTCATGGATGACCTGTTCATTTTAAAATTAAAAAATTATTCTATTTTCATGGGTGACCTATCCTTTTTCAAATTCCAAAAAGAATTTCAGCAACCTCCATGTTTCTCTGAAATTAGTCTATTTTCACTAGCGACCTACCTATTTTGAAATTAAAATTTTTTTTATAGGTGACTTGTTCTTTTTTAAATTCCAAAAATAATTTTAGCAAGCTTTCATATTTCCTTGAAATTGGTCTATTTTCACCGGTAACGTATCTATTTTGAAATTAAAAAATTAGCTTATTTTCATGGATGACCTACCATTTTCAAATTCCAAATAGTGAGATCTAAAACGAAATTCAAAACAAAATACTCACCAAGAGTAAACTCTTTAAACGAATGCCTTGTTTTATGCATAATTTTTAAACCCGACTTGGTGGTCGACCCGGTATAATAATCAAGTCACGGGTAAGATGGGATGATCTGGGTCAACCCAAAAAAAGAGGAATTCCAATGCAATGCTTTACCAACAGCTTCAAGCATTCCTAATCTTAGTGTTTAGTCATTTTTCTCTTTCATCAATATGTATATGTTGAACAATAACAAATTATTAACTAGATCTTATATATTCTGCATAATGCAGGCTTTTATTGCTGAAGATGAAAATAGAAATTATGATAAGCTCCTAATGGTTCAGATCCCCTTGTTTCGTGTTTAGATTGTTCCATTGAAGAGGACTTGCATTACTACTTTCGCACCTTTGTGCAATATAAACAAAAACCAGCAATTGAAGTGACTAATTTTGATGGCTTCTTGAAACAGGTATGGCGGATCAGAAAATGTTCTGAGACTAGTTTGCCTCAAACTGGGGAGATGCAGATAGAGAACTAATTCAGGAAACATGAATTACCCATGTAATTAAATTACAACGAATTAATAACCAAAAAACCCAGAAACTAGAAAAGCCAAAAAGCCACAATGGAGATCCATTGGTGATTTAATAGCCATCATACTGTTTTACTTGGAAGAATCAAGCAATGAAAAACAGAAAACTGAAGAGAAACATGTAACACCAATGGTTTTATGTATTACCCAAAACCAAGGATATGTCGGCTTTGCACCTTCTAACTCTAGCAGCATCTCGTTAGTATCTCTCTCCCCATTGCATGCCGAGAAGATTTTAAGATTTGAGGAGGAAGCAAAGGCAAATAGGCAATGACTGACTGATCTTTTTACTTACTTTATTTACAAAACCTGGTATGACTTGCCTTGAAGTCTTTTGCGTGTGGCTTAAATTCCTTTTTTTTTTTTTGCAACTGAGATGGCTTTGCAGATTGAAGGTTTAGGTTTTCTGTTTTCATGTTGCAAATAGTTTGATAGTAAAAGGCTAAAAGAATGATGTTATATATATATGGTCTCATCTGGGTTTACTAGGGTCTTACGGGTTCCGGGTTAGCCATTCAGGTCGACCAGGTTTTTCCGGGCTAAGTCCCTGGCTGGTTTTTTCTTAAACTCGGCCCGATTCCAGCCCCGGGTTAGCCGAGTCCCGGGTTGACCCGTTGGGCCGAGCCGGGTTTTAGAACTATGATTTTATAGCTTGAGTTATTCACACCTTATAGATGGGATGTCTTTGCCATTTCTTGGCTTCTATTCACCTATGCAGATTCCACTGCCTTTCTTCTTGATTGGTGAATCACGTGCTAACACTATTTCAAAGTTGAGGTTAAATTATATGCAATACATGCCTTTTGAAATATATCCCCCTATTTCTTAACAATATTTTTTTTTGTTGTTAACGGTTATAATTTTTAAGATAGTTGCTTTTACCGGCCCACCCTTCCAGTTTACTTGGGCAAGTCCGTGCAAGTTACTTCCTAATCTTGAGTGTTGAGCCATCTTTGTAGCCTTCTTATTTTGTGAGTATTTAGGTCATGGTGAATGCTATCATATTTCTTTTTCTAATTGGGAATGAATAAAACTCTTTGTTTTATGACAACGTTGCTGTTTTTTTAATGATTTTTTCAAATACTCATGACACATGCTTAGTTTTTTTTTTTAGGGTCCCTAACAAAGACTTCACAAGATTTACTTTGTCTTTTTAAACACCTGAGATTTTCAATGTCATGTTAAATAACAATGTTCTTGCAACTCTCATAACTTGTATTGGTTTTTGAAGAAAATATTTTAGTATGGTGATTTGGTAAAGGAGATGGCCTCATTTTGTATTGAGTTAAAAAGAGATCAAATACTTGTTTGAAGTTTTGTGTTTGGATTTTCTCAATGTGAACAAAGACAAATAGTTACTCACTTCATCATGACTCTTATAAATGATTCCTTATATTTTGAGAGCACTATTTATTAGTTTTTCCTGCTTGCTTGATTAGAATAAACTTTCAAGACACGTAATGAAGACTGAGTTTTATGGCTACTTAAGAAAAGAAGTTTATGGGCTCAAATAATGTTTGAGGGATTTTATGAGTTTAGGATCACTTCCACTCCTTTATGCCCTTTCATTCTTCTTTTTTTTTCCCTATTCTTCCAGCATATGTTATGCTATCAAATACCTTCATTTTTAGAAGTGAGATAAGGGATCTTTTCAGGTTTTTCTTTTCACTCTAAACCTTCGATTGAACACCTAATTGGCTTTTCTTTTCTGAAATCTTTTTATTTGCTCATATCAAGATACCAATACCAATGCCTTTTTCTATTCCATTTGCAAGTTCCTTAATGATTTTCCTTTTCTTTGTTCATTAAAGCAACAAGAGAAGCTTTTGCTTGGTTTTTAGATACTCATGTGTCTTTTCAACAAGAGAAGCTTTTGCTTTGTTCATCAAAGCCTTTTTTTTCTTCTTGGGGTTATTGGACTTTTCTATTCTGCGACCTCAATCAAGATCTCATGGATTTTGTTCACAGGTATTCTACCTTTTTTTTTTGTGTTTTCCGACCAGTTTCTCATCGTTAGTGGAAATTCTCAAATACCTTCATTCTTATCATTTTCTAATATTTGCCCCAAATATGGCGTGTAATCCTAGCCAAGGTTATTTTACAAAAGAAAAAAAACACTTCATCTTAAATTAGGACTACAAAGGACATATTCATCTTTAGGGGATATCAAAAATAACCTTTTCTCATTTCAAGAAAGATTGATTAGGACTAATAAATTTTGATTTCATTACCATAGTGATTTGCACGGAATTGTTTTGGGAGTTCATGACTCATGAAAACTTTATTGTCTTTCTTTCATGTAGCTTTTATATAGCAAACTTTGATAGTTAAGTCATTCTTTTGGGTTTTTATGTATTTAACCATCTCCTAAGGACTTGCTAGGTGAATCGTTGTTCTTGGCAGATTATTGATTTTTCTTAAAATCATTAGTCAAAGTCCAATCTTGAAAATCTTTGTTTAATAGAATGATTTTTGAAAAATGGTTTTTTTTCGTTGAGACTTTATGGATCATTTACAAAATGTAATGTGAATGAATATCCAAACTTTATTGATTTAAAGAAGATTAATACACTATGTATAGTATTTCTTTATAGAGTCAAAAATTCACAGGCCCAAGCAAGTCATCTCAATCCATTCTTGTAAAAAACAAAGCTCCCCTAAAGAATGTTTTCTTCATTGTATATGGGCCTTTTGTAACTAGTTGCCCACTTACTCCAATCTTCTCTCGGTAGATGTAAGATCTTTCTCAGCACTAGATCTTCTTCATAAAATACCCTAGGTCTGACTTTCTTGTCATATGCTTTAGCCATTTTTTGTTGATATAACTAGTGATGACAAATTATAAGTAACCTTTTTTCACTGATCAAATTTAACTACATGTATCTCATCTTGACCCAATCAACTTAAAAGAAGGAATGCCTTTTAGATTTTTCCTTTTTTAGCTTAAAATGATAAAGAAAAAAAAAGAAACTTGGATATGATTGGACAAAGATGGAGAAGAGGCCACATCCCCAGGTAGTATAAGTATTAGCAAGAGTATGAGAGATAGTATGAGTGAGAGCGATAACAACATTTTTGGAGGAGCATGTCATTCCTTTAGAGAGAAGGAAATATGTGATATAGGTTTTGACATGGGTCTTTGCTCTATGTATCAAACAATAATTTAGAAAAGATAAGAGAGTAGTTTCTTATCCTTAAGGGGCTTGTTTGTAAGCTCGTTAAGAGTTCATAATGATAGATGTTAATGAGGTTGGGGGGCTAGCATTCATGAAATGTTTTTTATTTTTTTGGTTAAGGGAGATGAACTTATAGTTCACAAGGACTTGTAGAGAACAAGAAATTAAAGGGTGAGATCTCGAGTTTTAACTTTATTTGTGTCAACTTATAATTTCAAAACTAATAAAAGTACTTGAAAAGAAAAGAGAATTTTTATTTATTTATTTTTAAAAAATTATAACTGAATCTTAAATTCCACTAGTTAATATCATTATTACCATACATATCAACAAAATTAGTATAAAATCCAATTTTGCATTTGCAATATTAGGAAAGAAATTCCAAAATTATCAAACCTAATCCAAAGACTAACTTGGAAAAAGCTCAAGTTATCGGCTCACCGATTAATCTTTGGATCACGGGGGTCAACTTTGATTAATTGTTTTTATTAAAATATTCATGTTTGTTTACCCAACTTGGTTTGGTTTGGGTTTGTCAGTCAACAAGGTTACTAAAACTTGATAGGGTCAAACAAGTTTGTTTGAATCAATATCTTATTTAATTTAGCTTAAAATCCAACCTAAGTCATACTTTGAACCTTGAATTTTTTAAATCAATCTACCAAGTCAGTCAAATTTAATAATCATGAGAAATTCAACTTCACTCAAACAATAAAAATAAATTTGTACTAACGATTCCCATTAAAAAAAAAATAGTAAAGATGAAAAGGATTGCCAATTGTCGGTCAATCCAAGAAGGTAAGAAATTTAACAATATTCATTAAAAAAAAATAAAAGACATTAGATAATGGGTTCCATTGTAACAAATAAATATCATATGATGACTTGGATGGGAGGAGAAGTTAGTCAAATGAAAAAGTCAACCTCATATGAAGACATTAGATAATGGGTTCCATTGTAATCCTTTACCCACCTGTGCAAAAATAAATGATGAGGTTAGAAAAGATAAATAAATAATTTAGAAATAGAAAACAGAAAGATCTAAAAATAGTTATTAACAAAATAAAAATATATATATAAAAAATAATTATTAAATTTATTTTGGAGTCAACCCATTTAATTTTTAAAAAAGAATTAATGTGTTCTTTTTTACTTAATTTTAACCAAATCAATTCCAATAAAAGTTAATTTAAATTTTTAACAAAATCACACCAGTTCAAAAAAAAAAAATTATTGATTGTAAAACTGGATCCGAGTTAGGCTGCGGCTAAGCATGCCGGGCTGGGTTCAGTCCGGAGTTTCAATTCTTATGTTTTTGTTTTTGGGCTATCTAAAATTTACCCTTTCCTAAACTTGGCACACAGAGCAAGGAACAAAGAACAAAAAAATCTGACTATTTTTATAAATTCAACTCCCACTTTCTTATTTTTTCCTGTCGTAAAATTTTAATTTGATTTTTTTTATTTGATAATCTTGTTCATGTTGTTCCCCCCCTCTTTCTCAAATCAAATTGTAGGTTTATCAATCTCAGTTCAAATTTCTAGGGTTTTCTCAGATCTCTCTGTTCATGTCATCAATGTAAGTAATTTCCCCCTCTGTATATGAAATTTCCTCAAGTGGGTTTTTTTCCCTGCTTTGTTGATGAATCCTGAGGTAGGAATTTGAATTTTAAGAGTCTTACATGGATAGCCTTTTTTAAATGTACAAATTTGATTAGGCTTCTGTTGCCTAGCTGTGAAAAATGGATTAGTTTTGAAGTGTTTTCAAGGTGGAAGCTTTGGTTTTTATTTGCTGGGAATACATTAAGATTAGGGTTAGGGCTTAGGTTTTGGCATAGCAACAGATATGATCAAACAGATATTGGGTAAGCTACCTCGAAAACCCTCAAAACCATCCAGTAACGATTCAAACAATGACAGTGGACTCCATGCCCACTCGTCCTTGAACTCATCTAATGGGCCCAATTCCATTAACAACTCAAAGCTCTCTTCCAATTCGTCCAAATCTTTGAATCCGAGTTCGGGCGCTTCACGCTTGAACAATGGGAGCCTGGTGCCGAATAGCAAGGGGAATCAAGGGAAAAAGTCAGCTCCTCAATTGGATCCTTTGATGACTTCTGGGGTTTATGAGGCATTGCCTAGCTTTCGTGATGTTCCTAACTCGGAGAAGCATAATCTCTTTATGAAGAAGTTGAATATGTGCTGCGTTGTGTTTGATTTTAGTGATCCTTCTAAGAATCTTAAAGAGAAGGACATTAAGAGGCAGACTTTGCATGAGCTTCTTGATTATATTTCAACTGTTACTTCAAAGTTCAATGAGATTGCAATGCAAGAAATTACGAGGATGGTGGCAGCCAATTTGTTTAGAACACTTCCATCTATGAACCATGATAAAAAGATTCTAGAAATGTTTGACCCTGAAGATGAAGAACCAGTTATGGAGCCTGCTTGGCCTCATCTTCAGATTGTGTATGATTTTCTGCTTAGATTTGTGGCTTCATCAGAGACTGATGCCAAGCTCGCCAAGAGATACATTGACCATTCATTTGTGTTGAGATTGCTGGACTTATTTGATTCTGAAGACCAAAGAGAGAGGGAGTATTTGAAGACGATACTCCACCGTATTTATGGAAAGTTCATGGTACATCGACCATTCATTAGAAAAGCTATCAACAATATCTTTTACATATTCATTTTCGAGACACAGAGGCATAACGGGATTGCAGAAATGCTTGAGATATTGGGCAGCATTATTAATGGGTTTGCTTTGCCATTGAAGGAAGAGCACAAGCTTTTCCTTCTCCGTGCCTTAATTCCACTTCACAAGCCAAAATGTGTATCAATGTATCATCAGCAACTGTCATATTGTATAACTCAATTTGTGGAGAAAGATTTCAAGCTGGCTGATACTGTAGTCCGAGGTCTGTTGAAGTATTGGCCCATGACTAATAGTTCCAAGGAAGTTATGTTTCTTGGTGAGTTGGAGGAAGTTTTAGAGGCTACTCAGGCAGCAGAGTTTCAGCGGTGCATGGTCCCTTTGTTCCATCAAATTGGTCGCTGCCTCAACAGCTCACATTTTCAGGTACTGGGTTTAGAATGGTTATTATTTTTGTGTTTGTGTGTTGATAAAATATTAAGCCTTTTTTTTAGCTTCTACTGTTTTATTGTTTCTGCTGCTGCTTAGTAAGTTCATTTATCATCTCATTATTGACATTATATTTGTAATTACTGATCATTCTTGCATTTCATTTCATTGCAACTGAAACTTGTTTAATTATTATTTTTTCCATCTCACATTAGATGATTTTTTAATAATTTTCATGAGGATATATGAATTCCAAATTGGATAGTTGCACGTGTAGTTTATCACCTAGTTATGTCTACCACTTTTTATGTGTGTTTATAAAATTGAGAGTTTGATATCTTTGTGATCACTTCGTAATTAGTTAGAAATTTGTGGATTTTCAGTATTTTACAAGGGATTTGTGTTTTTCTGCATTTATGTGCTTACTTGGTTGCGGTAATTTTTCTGCACTGAATTGTACAAGTTGGGTTTATGATATTGATGAAGAGAGGTGTAGACATCTGTCTTGGTTTAAAAAACATGCAATTCCATTGATAACTTTGTTTGCTCTTGGGTTTTCCATGTAATAAAGAATTAACATGTGCAAATAATGTGAAATCATAAAGGGATCTAACAGAATTAGCTTTTCTTTTCCACGTCATTTGCCATATTTTTCTTATCATGCATCTTTGATAGGTATCCTCTTCTCAAGTGACTAAGTATTCAATACCTTAAAGAACCTTTCAATATGCTCTTTCAAGACTCCTTCATTGTTGTATTTAATTTGCTATTTGATATCCAAATCAAGAAGGCTGTGTAAAGTGCCATGATTTTTGTCTCTGAGATAAACTTAGGGGTGAACTCAGCTCATGGGAAGTATATAAGATTACCCCTTGAGATAAAATCAACGAGAAGCGTAACTTACCATTATGAGGTTAATTGAAAAGTCTAGAGATACTTTCCATGATAATGGAAAAAAAGTAGGTATTATGGAAGCATCCATCTGTACAAGGGCCTTACAACTTGAGCTAATGTCTTTATGATGGGAGTTCCACTCCATAATGGTGACATTTTGTTCACGCCAATAGTCCATGAAATGAATAACACAATAGCTCTCCACTTCTCATCTTTCACAAGTGCCCCTGCTGTCCCCTGCCATGCCTAGGAACTTGTGTCTCTGATTTAGACATAATTCAACAAATCCAACTCTAAAAGAAATCTCGCAACCATAACTCCTTAGCTACTGCAGAAGGTATAATATTAATTATTTGATTATTTGGGAATTTTTAATTTCTAAATAATAAATGCTAATATTTCTGAATTTAATAATAAAAATCTAGAATGATCATACAACATTAAAATTTGTAAATAATCAAATATTAATTTACATTGTTGCCTTTCTATATTCTCCACCATATCCTCTATCAGATCCTCACATCTCTCACACATCACCAATCTATAGTAGTATGTTTCTTTGTGATTATGCTATCACCATAATAATCTTCCTTATAGCAGCACTCCAAGTAAAAAAAGGCTAGCTCAAGTGTCCACCTTACAGATGCCTTTTAATGGAACTACCCACATGGCCATGTAAATTTTTTTTACCTCTCTTTTCTTGTCAAAACCCCTCAATTAAATGGTTATCTTATGAGCACTAATAGATAATTTTGACACTTAATGAGGCCGAGAAGCTAAATTATTTTTAACAATTTACAAGCGACAAAATTATTTCTATACATTTGCATTATCATTATGATTACAGGTATGTGTTGTTCTGCACACCCACTGTAATTTTATGCTTCCAGGTGGGGCAATGGTTGGAAGAAAAAGCCAATGGACTTCTTGTTCTGAAAATATGTTGAATGTCTAGATGCTGAAACTTCAGCATTTGTATTGTAGTAGAGGATGTAAAGAGTATTTTGTGCCGTGAATTTGGTTTTCACCTTTAGCCTTGTTTGAGGAAGCTTCTACTGTCTGGTTTTTCTCGAAGTGCAAATCACTCGTGGTTTTGCTATGATCTGTCTTTGGTCATTGATGTATTTGCTGAAGTTTTAGCACAATAAGCATGCTTTTCAGTTTTCAAATCTGCATGTGTATTATATTGAGGTTTTAATATGAAGAAATGAAGGATGCTGGAGTGAGGCTCACTCCAGCATGCGTGCAGCGAGTTTCACATCCGTTGTAGTAGATATTTTCACTTTAGAGCTTACGCTGGCTTGCTGAAATCTATATTGATAGAATCATATGGATTTATATATTATTTGCCCTGTTATTAACTAAATTTCTGCTCCATCTGAAGGATTTGGATTTGAACTTTGGGTTGTTCATGTGGAATCTGGTATTGTGGCAGGTTGCAGAACGTACTTTGTTTTTGTGGAACAATGATCACATAAGAAATTTGATCACACAGAATCGCAGAGTGATACTGCCTATAATCTTCCCAGCTTTGGAGAGAAATACAAGGGGGCATTGGAACCAAGCTGTTCAGAGTTTGACCCTGAATGTCAAGAAGATATTCTCAGACGCTGATCAAGAAATTTTTGATGAATGCTTGGTCAAATTTGAAGAAGATGAAGTCAAACAGATGGAGACACGGGAGAAAAGAGATTTAACTTGGAAGTGCTTGGAAGATGTGGCGACCTCTAAGGTTGTAAGCAATGAAGCTGTGCTTGTCTCGAAGTTCATCTCATCTGTTGCCATTGCCAGCGGGACAAGTCCTCGGGCCACTGCAGCTGGTTGAGAGCTCTGACTGGTGTAAACTGAGTTTACCTTCATGAAGGATATAAAGGTGTTGAATGTGACCTCCTTGGTGCAAGTAGGAATTGTTCGGCCTTGTTTCGCATGGTTCTCTCACAAGTCCATATTTCATCAGTGCAGAAGACGGAGGTTCGGTTTTGAGACACAGGTTATTTTTTTGGTTTCTATGCTCTTCCCTTTTTTCTTCTCATCCATGAAATTGTAAGTGTGTATTATAAAGGATTTGATTCATAGAGGTAGTCCTTCGTATTCCTACCTTGTAAAATTTATTTTATGTAATGATGCAAAGAAGATTGGTCCTTCCATTCTTCAACTTTTATGACATTACTAGTTCTTTAAACAGCAACCATTTAAGCCAAAACATTGTTACAATCTTCCTTCCATGGCTCACTGATTGCCATTCGGGCCTTAGCACGATCATCTTGTCAACACTTCTGGCGGGTGTTTGCTAACCTGGAGCAGTCTGTGGAGAGGCAAAATTTTGTTCAGTAGAGACCATTCTGTATGTCCTGAGGAAGTTGTAGCCTCTAAGATGATTTTCTGATGTGGTTTTTACGATGACATAAATGTTAGGTACCGATTTTATTTTTTATTTGAAAATATATTAAAATAATATTATTTTTGATTTTTTAAAAATATTTACATAAAATAATTTAAAAATATGAAAAGATATTAATTTAAAATAAAAATATAGAAAAATTTTATTTTGTTTAAAAATGTATTTAAAAAACCAGCCCAATAAAGAGTGCAGTCCAAAGTTCATAGTGAAAAAATTGAAAATACTTTCTCATGGTCAGCATGGCAGGGGTAATCAAAGGACTAATTCTTGTTTGAACCTTGAATATTATGGTATTTCTTCGTGGCCATCAATTAGATTCTGGTGGTGGTTATTACCCCCAGCGAAGCAGACGAAATACTTGGTCTATGTTTGTATATTTCAATTATATTATGAATTCACGGAATCATTCATAGAGGCATATAGATTAATTGAAGATCCCAACTTTTCTTTTTTTTAAAATAATAATAATAATAATAATTCCCTCATATTAGCTTTATAAAAATAATTCTCTCATTGTTATTTTTAATAACAAGGGGGTTTATGGATATAGTTGGTTAAATTTGAGCC